>JAAGKN010000822.1_pt1 | contig 57650 bp, 52 predicted proteins | sample 6206371 | NCBI WGS metagenome assembly JAAGKN01 (sample SAMN11533720, study PRJNA540317) | gut metagenome | isolation source: fecal pellets from male and female animal of same cohort | host: Peromyscus leucopus | place: USA:CA | collected 2017 | reverse complement strand
TTACCTCGCCTTTTCAACCTTACCGGAACTAAGTCCGGCGGTAATTTTCTGCGGCACTTTCCCTTGGATTTCTCCAGCCGGACGTTATCCGGTGCTTTGTTTCCATGAAGCCCGGACTTTCCTCATCCACGGATTTTCCGGCGCAGCTATCCGACCACCTTGTTACTAGGTTTAACATATTTTATTATAAAAGCAATTCTTTTGCTTAATAAAAACGCATTTTTAGCTACATAAAATATTATTTTATATGTTTTTTAAATTTACACTTGCTTTGTCTAAATTTTGTGTTATTTTGTCAACGAATCGATTCTATGGCTATTAATGGAGTTTTTTAATGAAAAAAGTTTATAAATTAATTTTACTGATACTTGTTGTCTTTTGCTTAGCAGGTAGCACTTCTGCTTTTGCAGAATGCGATGGCTTTTATTTGGCAGGAAGAGCCGGTTTTGCAAAATATGAAATAGATGACAAACACAGCAACGATAAGCGCTCTGATTATGTAATTGATAAAAAAAGATTTATGGCAAGCGGCGCTTTGGGATACAGATATGAACATTTTAGAGGTGAATTTGAATATGTATGGAGAAAGAAAAACAGCAAACAAATTACCGAATTTGCCAATGGTAAATTTAAGTCCGAATCATTTATGTTTGTTGTATATTACGACCTCTTCCCCTACACTTGGTTTACACCTTTTGTAAATGTCGGCCTCGGATACACACGGAACAAATTAAGCATTGCGAATAGCGCCGTTGGAGTGGGATACAAGGTAAAAGAAAATCCTTTCACATGGTCATTAGGTGCCGGTATTTCCGCAAAAGTTACAAATCGTTTAAATGTTGATTTAGGATACAGATATTATGATATGGGTTCCTTAGATACATTTAACGGTAAGACATCTCTTGATGATCAAGAAATATATTTGGGTCTACGTTACGTTTTATAAAAAGCAAAACATAAATTAAAATCAGCTTGCAATATCAATATTATATCTTTACTGTTAATGTGTAATAATTGATTTGGGAGCGTAACTATGGTTAATAAATTATTTGGAACAGATGGAGTCAGAGGTCTTGCAAACCAATACCCAATGACAGCGGATTTTGCTTTTAATCTTGCAAATGTTTTAAGCACCCTTGTTTGCACCCATAAGAAAACTGTTGCCATTGGAAAAGATACACGTATTTCCGGAGATATGTTAGAAGCAGCTCTAAGCGCTGGATTTACTGCAAACGGAATTAATGTTATATTATTGGGGGTTGTTCCCACACCTTTGGTTACCCTTTGTGCTCCTGCATTAGATATAGATATGGCTTTAATGATTACTGCATCACATAATCCATATCACGATAACGGCATAAAACTTATAGATCAAACAGGAAATAAATTTCCTGACGAGTTTTATGCAAAAGTTGAGGGGCTTTTAGAACAACAACAAAATAATAACAATAACGGCAACAATAATAATCAATCAAATAAAAGCCCTTCCCCCGTCGGGCGCATTACCAAAGATGAAAATTGTGTTGAAAATTATATTGATATAATGCGAAAAATAGCTCCGAACTATAAATCTTTACAGGGTCTTCGCGTTGTTTTGGATTGTGCTAACGGTGCATATCACTATATATTACCGCAAACATTTAAAGATTTAGGTGCCGGTGTAATCGCGATTAATGATAAACCTGACGGATTTAACATTAATAAAGACTGCGGCTCTCAAAACACATCCCAGTTGTCACAAATGGTTGTCAACGCACATGCTCATTTCGGTATTGCTGTTGATGGTGACGGTGATCGGATTATCCTTGTTGATAACAGTGGCAACACGGTTGATGGGGATCAATTACTTTGTTTTTTGGCGCAATATTTAAAAAAACACAATAAATTGCAAAACAATACCGTTATTAGTACAGAATGGTCTAATTTAGGATTAGGGCGCTATTTGGAGGCACAAGGCTTCTCATACTATAAAAGTAAGGTTGGTGAGAGATATGTTGTTGACCTTATGAAAGAAAAAGAGGCATCCTTAGGTGGAGAGCTCGTCGGACATATTGTTTTATCTGATTATGCCAAAAGCGGTGATGCCCTCGCAACAGCTATCGTTCTATCTCTGGCATATTTGGAAGACGGACGTAAAATGAATGAAATTTTTCCTATTTTCGCACCATTTCCATGTGTTATTGAAAATATTCGCTTTTCAACAAAAGAATATATGCAAGAAAGTATAGAGCACGAAGAAATCAAGTCTGCCCTTATAGATGCAAAAGAAAAATTAGGTAAGGACAGTACTGTCATAGCACGAAAATCAGGTACGGAACCTGTTATAAAATTAAGAATTGAGGGCAAAGACAATAGTTTAGTACACCAGATATCAGCAAAACTGAAAGAGCTTATTCAAAAATATCAAAAATAAATACTTTCATTTTGTTTTGATATTTTAAACACAAGAAATCTATTCTGTTATATCATTTAAAGTGTGCAAATTTCTACGCAACGTTTCATCACGGATCGTAAAAGCTGATAGATTTTTGATACCATTTTCAATTTTATTTTTAATTGTTTTAGTATTCAGCTCTTCCCGCTCTTCTTTTTGTTTTAATGCTTGCTTCCACAAAAAAATAGCTTCATTACGACGTCCGCCCTGCCAATAAGCATCCCCCAGATGATCGCTAATGACTGCATTTTGAGGATTTAACTCAGAAGCTTTTTCCAAGTAAACAATGGCGTTTTGATAGTCTCCGGTTTTAAAATAAACCCACCCAAGACTATCCATTATGACACCATCGTTAGGTTCTTTTTCATACGCCTCCAAAATCATTGCAGCTGCACTATCTATATTTATATCATATTTTAACCAGCTGTACCCTAAATAATTTAAAACCTGAGGATGTCTATTACTTAATTTCAGTGCCTTTTTCAAACTATTTTCCGCATTTAGCCAATCATTATTTTTGTCATATGAAACAGCCAAAGCATAGTAAACCGGCCAATATTTTTCACTTTCATAAAAAATAGCATTTATTGCTTCTTTATAATATTTTATTGCAGCTGGCTGATCATTATTCAAACGTAAAATATCCCCTAAATTAAATAAAACTTGAAAGTTTTTAGGATTATTGCGCAATAAATTTTTCAGTACCTTTATTGCATCGTCATATTTTTTTTCCTCAGAAAGATTATTGGCTTTTTTTAATTGTGATGGATAATACATTTCAGATTTTTTACCAATAGAATCGTAGCATTTATTTGCATCCTTATACATCATCCGGTCTTCATAAATATCTGCCATTGCAATCTTTGCCACATCATTATCAGGGTTAAAATATTCTGAAACGGCCATATACATCTGAGCATAATCATATCCTGACGGAACTGATTTAAATAACAAAGCGATTTCTAAAAAAACTTCGCTGGCACCGATATTTGCCGAATTTACTATCGGAGATATATTTGCGCTGCTTTCTTTAATTTTTTTATTCAGACTTGATAACATTTCTTTTGTATTGCTGGAACTATAATATTCTGCAATCAAATTTTCAGCTTTCTTCTTATTATTGGTTCTCACAAAAAAATTAGTTATGATTTGCAATGCCCTAAATGACATATTATTATTTTTATCATTTATTATTATATTATAACATTTTTGCGCCTGTTCCGGTTTATTAAAATAATCGGCAATCAATCCTTTATGTAAATTATAGACAGTTTTCATTTCCTCTGCATCAGATAATTTATCTAATTCCTCTAATGCCTGATTATAATTCCCTTCACCAACAAAACTCCATGCGTTAAACAATGGAAAAATTAAATTTTTATATGTTTTTTCATTAATTTTTCCAAGTATGACGCGTGATTTTTGATGGTTACCGTGTTTAAATTCATAAACAGCTTCTATAACATCAATAAAATTATTAGGATCACCACGTTCCCGTGCTTTTTTAGCATATTTTACAGCCTCATCTATTTTTCCCTGTGAAGCTAATATGATATATGTTTTGCCTAGCAACTCTTCATTTTCCAAACCTTGTTCCAGACTTTTTACATAATAACGCGCAGCATTATCATAATCTTGTCGGATATGAGCAACTCGCCCAGCTAAATAGTTTCCATAGACAGTATCTTTTTTTTGCAAATAGGTATATTGTTGCTGATATTGTTGCAGATTAAAAAAATGACCTGAACAAGAATTAAATATTCCAATACTGCCTAACAGCGTAATTATATAGCTTGCTTTTAACATATATTATAAATTTCCTACTACAATTTAATTTATGCTATCTTTTTTTGTTTAATATTAAATTAAATTTATTATATATGTGTAAATAATTGCTTTATATTGCAATAAAAAGTGTAATAGTATAAACAGATAGTGATGGATAGACAAATTAATATACAAGAAGCTCTTGATTGGTATATTTGGGCGGGTGTAGAAGAAACCTGCTCGGATTTGCCATGCTTAACAGAAAAAATTTCTATCCGCACATCAACTTCAACAGAAAAGCCTGCTATACTACCATCTTCGCCACAAAATAAACCTTTAACTTCTTCTGTACCGCAGCAACCTTTAAATGCTGTATATAAGAATGCCCGTGATATATGTTCCAAAGCTTCTAACTTAGATGAACTCAAAGGTATTTTACAAAATTTTGATGGCTGTAATTTAAAAAATACAGCAGCCAATACTGTTTTCGGAGATGGTTCATCACAGGCTCGCATTATGCTTATTGGTGAAGCTCCCGGTGCTGATGAAGATAGAATTGGTAGGCCTTTTGTCGGCAGATGTGGAAAGCTTTTAGACAAAATGTTTTCAGCGATGCAACTTAATCGTAATGACTGTTATATTACAAATGTTTTGCCTTGGCGACCACCGGGGAACAGAACGCCAACAGATGAAGAAATAGCAGTTTGTCTCCCTTTTCTTAAACGTCAAATAGAACTAATTCAGCCTGACTTTTTATTACTTTTGGGCGGTATTGCATTAAAATCAGTTATGGATGTTTCTGATTCTATTTCTCGTACGAGAGGAAAATGGCTTGAATATAAAATCAGCGACAATAAGACTGCACAAGTGTTAGCAACTTATCATCCTTCATACTTACTGCGTAGTTCTGCCCAGAAAGCCAAAGTTTGGGTTGATTTAATTCGTTTAAAAAAAGAATTTGAAAATAAATCCGGAAAATAATTTTTCTTATTGCATATATTAAGTTAAAATTAAACAATCTTTTTATATGATACTCTCATAAGAAGCTGTTATGAGGTTTACTATGAAAAAATATATTCAATTTTTAGCTATTTTATTAGCCGGCACCGGGATTGTTTCATCTGCGTTTGCAGCTACTGCGTCCAAGACAGATACACCGACTACCCGCGGGGATGCTGTTATATTTAAAGTACATAATATTGTTCCAACAGAAGATAATGGAATTGTTACCGGTTGCGACTTTACATTAAGCCTATATAATCGTACAGCTATTAATTTTAGGAATTTTACATTGAATCTGAATTGGAAAGACACTGTTGATGAGCGTTTTCAGTTTGATCGTTACATTGCCACCATTATGGACGCAGAAGAACTTGCAAAGCTAAAAGATATTCTAGCAAAAGAAACAACTTCTCAGCCTGTTCAGACGGCTATTACCGTTAATGCTTTCGGTGCGAATAAGCAACTTTCTGTCAAATCACACTTAGACAGCGAAAAATGTTATCTTCTTTTAAGAGAAGCAAGTTTCTCTGTTACCCCTTGTGATATTGCTCGCAGTATGGATAATACCACCAGCTTTACCATGGGAGACAAAGGTAAAGATTGCACAGCATTGTTCCAGCTTGTCAGCACAGATAATCCAGAATATTTCGGACAGTTCAGCAATACCTCTGCCACGGAAATTGCACAACAAAATATGAATGCTCAAAACAGAGAGCTTTCTGAGGTTGATGTTGTTATCAATAAAATTATAGAAAATCTAGGTATTTCCGATAAAGCTTTGAGTAATATTAATTGAGGCAAAAGATGAAGAAATATGCTGTTTTATGCATTCTGACTATTTTTCTTATCATGTTTAGCATTTATGCTCATGCTCAGATATTGGATGATGACAACAGCAATGATGATGCTTTATTTAATGAGATATTTAGCGATTATCCTGAAACAGAACGTGATATCACAGCCATTAAGACTTTTGATGACGCTATAAGTAAAGCTGCCTCAGAAATAAAGAAAACAGATATTTTAAATGAGGACAACCTAGCTTCACAAGAATTACCACCGCTTACTGGTAATATGGTTATTGGTCTTAAAAAAGGTAGTTTTAAGATTTTTCGGGATATTTCCGGTAAAACAAAATGTTCTTTTGAGGTTACACTTAAATCGGATCTTGACCGAGAAATTCGCATATTAGGATTAAATTTAATATTCCCGCACAGAACTTTTGCTTACGTTTTCCGTAAAATCCCTGCTCACGGAGCTCAGGATCGTAAAATAACGACTATGGGAGATATTTGTTATAATATGGAAGGTGCTCCGGATATAACCATTCACTCTTGTAAAATAAAAGGAACGCCTGGATCTGAGTGCGCAAAACGTATAACTTGGACAACCTATTCGGAATAAATATTTTAGATAACTCTTTCAACCTCATATCAATGCATGATATGAGGTTTTTATTTACATATTGATTTTCCTTTAAATTTATGATATACTTAACTTCTAGAAATTTTATACATATGGAACATATATTTAGGTTTATCTGGGCTGCACTTTGCGCTTGGTTTCTGGTTTGGCTTATCGGCTATATTGATGGCAAAACCGATTTTTTGCAAGAAGCGTTCTTTCCGAATATCATTGATTTTGTTCGTGGTTTTGGTTTTCCTGCAAAGAAGGTCTTGTTCTTCGTTTTATTTTTGTTTCTCTGGCTCACCGGATTACACAAATATTTCGGACGAGGCATCTTCCTTCTTATAGGAATATCTCTATGGATTCTTCTTATTGGTTTCATTCTCTTGGGTGCTTACTACTTCCTCACTTGGATTTCCGGCACCCTCTGAGAAAACTCTTAAAGATCATTTGTGTATAATATACATGAATGATCTTTTTTTGTTTTGATTAGTTGATTTTTCATAATTATATGATAAACCTAGATTTAAAGGGTTTATTTTATCACAATGGGGAATGCTATGGAAACAGAAGTTGCAACAGAAACCGTTAATCAACTTTCTATGTGGAGTATGGTTTGGTCTTCTGACTTAATCACAAAAGCAGTTATGATCGGCCTAATTGCCGCATCTGTCTGGTCTTGGGCTATTATATTTGAAAAAATTAATACCTTACGCCAGGTTAAACGACTTTCAAAATTATTTGAAGAACGCTTTTGGTCAGGCGGCTCATTAGATAAACTTTATGATTCTATCGGGAATCCGCAAGATCCAATGTCTGCAATGTTTGTCGCTGCGATGAAAGAATGGCGTCGTACTAATATTATGAAATCTAAGACAGACCGGGGATTGCGCGGCGTTTCTTTACAACAGCGTATTGAAAAAGCAATGTTAGTTTCTATGGATAAAGAATTAGATGAATTAGATAATCACCTTGGATTTTTAGCATCTACCGGATCAGTTGCACCGTTGGTTGGTCTATTTGGTACTGTATGGGGTATTATTTCATGTTTTAATGCTATTGCCGTTACACAAAGCAATTCCTTAACATCTATTGCTCCGGGTATTGCCGAAGCATTATTTACTACGGCATTTGGTTTAATTGCGGCTATTCCTGCTTATGTTGCTTATAACCTTATTACCTCCGATATTGAAAGATATACAAAAAAACTTGAAAATTTCATGGCTGAATTTTCCAGTATTTTATCCCGTGAGATTGATGATACAGCTATTCGGGCAGAATTGGCAGGAGAATAAACATGGCACCTTTTAACGGGCGAATCCAAAGAAGAAGCAGCCGCAGAAACGCTAATATTAATATGACCAATTTAATGGATGTTATGATGGTTTTATTAGTAGTGTTTATGGTTGCCGCTCCTTTAATGACTTCCGGTATCCCACTGGATCTTCCTAAGGTGGGTGGTGGAACTTTAAATGGAAAAGACACCTCTATCAACATAAGTGTAGATAAAGATGGAATCTATTATATTGGTCAGACTGCAATTGAACCAGATACTATTATTGATAAAATCATGGCGATTAAAGGTGAAAATAAAGATGTAACAATCACGATTTCCGGTGATGCATCTTCTGCATACGGCAGTGTTATTGGTCTTATGGCTATGTTAAAAGATGCCGGTTTTAGTAAAGTCGGACTAAAAACAGAAGCACGTCATCAGAAATAAAGGATAAAACAGCTGATGAAAAAAAGTTATATCTATAAGTCAATTATTTTACATACAGCAGTTGTTTTGTTGTGTGTTTTTGATATTTCTTTTTTCACAGATAAACGTATTCTTGATGAACAACCGCCAATTATTGTTAATTTGGATGATGTGATTATATCCGATACAACAAATATTCCTGAGAAAGCTATTCGCGGAGAAAACAAAAAACCGGCAACACGAAAAAAGAAACCGGTAGTTGAAAACTCTTCTTCGCAAACGGTTCCACAACCCAAAGAACAAAACAAAGAAACTACACCTGAACCTATTAAAGAAGAACAGGAAATCAAAGCTCCCGCATTGATTGAAGATACTCCAAAATTTGAAGAAAAAAGAGAGGAACCGAAGAAAGAATCGGATAAACCGATTAAAGAAAAAAAGAAACCTACACCTATTCCACAAAAGAAACCACAAGTTAAACCGGTTAAAAAGCCTGAGCAAAAGAAGAAACCTGAACCGAAAAAAGAGACAAAACCATCAACAACAAAAAACAAACCAGCAATACGCAACACGAATCCACTACAAAGCTTGATGAACTCTGTTGATGATTTACAAAAACAAATTGGGGAAGAAGATGCACCAGCTCAAATTCCTTATGATGAGCCGGTAAATAATATGGGCATAGAAGGCGGTAACAGCAAAGGTTCTTATTTTAGCGAATTATCAATATCTGGAATTGATTTTGTTAAATCCAAAATTCAAGAATCATGGAAAACAATTGCCGGCGGAAAAGATGATCGCAATATAGAAGTCATTATTAATGTTAAGCTTACCAAAGAAGGTGTTATTCAATCTGTTGAAATTGAAGATAAAGCACGTTATCGGTCTGACAGCTATTTTCAGGCTCTCGCCGATAGTGCTGAGCGAGCAATTTATATTGCACAAGATGTCCACAATGTGTTTAAAGTATTATCAAACCAAAACAGTTCACGCTATAATGATTGGAAATCTATTCGCTTTACATTTACTCCACTTGGATTAAGCCACTAAATCATATATTCAATCTATAACCGTTGTTTTCGGTGATTATCAGTTGACTTCCACTGTTTTGCTCTACTTTTTGCCGTAAACGATAAATATGTGTTTCAATTGTATGTGTTGTAACATCAGAATTATATTCCCAGACATTTTCTAGAAGCTCTTCTTTGCCTGCACTTGCCGGAGAAATTTGATAAAGATATTTCAAAACAGCAACTTCTTTTTCTGTCAATTTAACAACATTACCCGTAAACGATGATTTTATTTCTTTATTTACCGGATACAAACTGTATTCTTTAATAATCAGACATTCTTTACGACGGACTTTGGGTAAGAGTGTTTTATTTTTAAGCCCCTCCAAGAAATCATATAGCTTAAACGGCTTTTTGATAAGGATGTCCGCATGTGTTTTATTTTCCGAATTATCAGATAATAATATAACAGGGATCTCCTTTAAATGCGGTTGATGCTGTTCGGATTCATCATCCGCGATAATCAGGCATGTTTTTTTATCAGGCTCTTCAAAACTTATTTCTACATCTGAAAGAGCTCGCTCAATCTGCTGAGCTAAATCTTCTGCAAAAGCATTATTGGATAATAGAATATTTATTTTGTTCATAAACTTAACTCCACTCCTAAAATTCCAGCAGTTCCTTCACTACCATTTTTATGTGTTTCGGTTTCCGCTTTCAAATGCGCTAAGGTTATTGAAAATGTTATATGTTTATTATATTCATAACTGTTAGAAAAACTAATTATTTTATTTTTATTTTTTACATTATCCGCTTTGGATTCAAAATAGGACACACCACTTGTAAAAGGCCCTATTTCATAGCTTATTCCTATATTGTACGCCCGCCCTTCTCTATATGCATCAAATAAATTTTCACAATTAAGTGCATAATCTTTTTTATTTACCTCTGTTTTACGATAAGATGCACCTAATGTCCACCCCTTTCGGTAAATACTTATACCGGCAGAATATTCTTTATCGTTTTTATTATAATCCGCAAAACCTAATGATGTTTCTACTTCATATCCTAATATATCCCACTCACCATATGCTCCTAAAATATAAGCATTTTTATCTTTATACGCTGCATTTTTTGCAACTAATCCTGACTGACTATACGTTTCAGGCACAAATGTTGCCCCAAGTTTTATACCTTTCATTTCCGGGGTTACATAACTGGCTTTTAATGAATTTCCATCCGTATTGAGGTATGTAGAGTTTAATGTTTTATATGCCATTCTATGGCCTTTTTTATACCAATTTGGATTAGCAATAAAGTTTACCAAATCCGTGTTATTAACACGATATGCACCAACATTCGGGGCACCAACCGCAAAAGCGTAAGCAACATTATGATTTTGCCCGATAGAGAGATTACCATACGGAGAATCCACAGAAGCATAAAACTCTTCCCCCCAAATTCCCTGATTATAGTTTTCAACCTTCTTTGCAGAATCTACTATGATATCTCCCGTTAATGAAAAGGTATAATCTTCATTTAAGTTATAGAAAATTTTACCATAAAAATCAAAAGAACTATTTAAATTATTTGATTTATGTTGTTTGTTATACGGCTTTTTATAGTCTGTGTATCCGTAAAAATTATTCAATGATACGGCATAATCTGTATTCCATGAACTTGCGATAGCCGGTTCGGCAATAACACAAAATACAAACAGTAAGAATACTTTTTTCATACAACATTCCTAAAATAATTGCACTTTAATTTAATATAGAGCTATCTTTTTGTCTTAACAAGACTTATATTGTTTATAACCTAAAAAAATCTAGATAAATATAATGCTTTCTGTTTTAAAGTAGTATATATTTGATTGGAATAATAATATTTAATATGGAGTAAAACACTATGCAAAAACCTGTAATGCTGTTAATTTTGGACGGTTGGGGATATCGTGAAAAGGTTACAGCGGATAACGCTATTGAACAAGGCCATACACCAAATTGGCATCATTTATTACAAACATGTCCGCACTGTTTTGTTGAAACATCCGGTTATGATGTCGGGTTACCTGACGGACAAATGGGAAACTCCGAAGTCGGACATACAAATTTGGGCGCAGGTCGTGTTGTTATGCAAGACTTGCCTAAAATAGATTTGGCCATTAAAGATGGCAGTTTGGAGCAGAATCCGGTCTTAAATGAATTAATCAACAAACTAAAAGAGACTAAGGGTGTCTGTCATTTAATGGGCTTAATGTCACCGGGCGGGGTACATTCCCATCAAAAACATATTGAAGCAGTTTGCCGTATCTTACAAAAAAACGGAATTAAAACAGATGTTCACGCCTTTTTAGATGGCAGAGACACACCACCGCAATCTGCAAAAGGATTCTTAGATGAATTTAGCAATAATATTAAAGATTTATCTGATGTTAAAATTGCAACTATTTCCGGCCGGTTTTATGCTATGGACAGAGACAAACGTTGGGATCGTGTTGAAAAGGCATACAACAATATTGTTTTAGCCGACGGGGCTCGCTTTACAACAGCAGATGAAGCTATAACTGCATCTTATAATGATGGTGTGACTGATGAGTTTGTCGTGCCGGCTGTTATTGGTGATTATCAAGGAGCAAAAGATGGTGATGCTGTTTTAATGATTAATTTCAGAGCAGATCGTGCCAGAGAAATTCTTTATGCCTTAGGGGACAAAGAATTTACCGGTTTTGAAAGAAAAAAACTTATTAATTTTGCTCTCTTGGTCGGAATGGTAGAGTATTCCGTAGATCATAATAGATTTATGAAAACAATTTTCGCACCAGAGGCATTAAAAAATATTTTTGGTGAAGTTGTGGCTGCTCATGGTTTAACACAGTTAAGAATTGCCGAAACTGAAAAATATGCGCATGTTACCTTTTTCTTCAACGGCGGGGAAGAGAAAGAATTTGAAGGAGAAGACAGAATTCTTATTAACAGCCCCAAAGTTGCGACATATGACCTTAAACCTGAAATGAGCGTTTATGAAGTAACAGAGGCATTAACAAGCGTCATTGAAGCGCAAAAATATGATGTTATCATTTGTAATTTTGCAAACGGAGATATGGTCGGCCACACCGGAATAATGGATGCGGCATTAAAGGCTGTTGCGGCTGTTGATGACTGTTTAGGTAAAGTAATGAAAGCGATTAAAGACGTTAATGGTGTATTACTGGTAACCGCTGATCACGGTAATGCAGAAAAGATGGTAGATGAAGAAACAGGCGAACCTTATACAGCACATACAGTTGGCAAAGTTCAAGCTGTTTTGTATAATGCAGAACCACCTGTAAAAGCATTAAAAGACGGCAGATTAGCAGATATTTCTCCAACACTTTTGGATTTAATGAATATTGAAAAACCCAAAGAGATGACGGGAAATTCTTTAATTGAAAAATAAATTTGATGAATAAGATACACATTCTTGGCATAGCTACTCTTTTTTGGGGAATAAACTGCTTATTCAGCAGTTTAGGCTATGCTAAGGATATATCTGAAACGGATGTCAAAAAAATAGAAGCTCAGGCGCAACAAAAAGTTATTGAGTCCAAAAAATTACAGGCACAAGCTATACAATTAAACCTAGAATTATCTAAAATTGATAAAAATCTTATTGATTTGGCAAAACGAATCCAGAAAAACGAAACAAATTTATCTGCGTTAGAAGATTCTCTTACCGATTTGCAAAAAGATTTAGTTATAAAGGAGGCAAATTTTGCCAAAGAAAACAGCTCTCTTGTGCAGACATTAGCCTCTTTACAAAACATGTCGTTGAATCCATCAGAATCTGTTATTTTACAGCCTCTATCTCCTGTTGATATCATTCGCAGTGCTATTCTTTTACGAGAAACAGTTCCATCTTTGAATAAAAAATCCTCACAGTTAAAAGTTGATTTGGATAATGTTTATACACAAAAACAAAAAATAGAAAACACCGTCAACGAAGCTAAAAAACAACAAAAACTTTTAGAAAAACAACAAAATGAAATGAAAACCCTTCTTAAAAAGAAATCTTTACTTCGTCATGATGTAGAAGAAAAAGGGGCTCAGACACAAAAGATTGCTGAAAATTTATCTTCTAAGGCTAAGGATTTGCGAGAGCTTTTAGAGGAAATAGAAAAACAAAAAGAACTTGAACGTAAAAAAAAGGAAGAAGCGGAACGTCTTGCTGCATTAAAAAGACAAGAGGAAATTAAGCGTAGTCAATCTCCTAAGACAGTAGACTCCAAAACACACGAATCTATAAAAAAACAAACTAAAAACAGTCGGTTTGCACAAGCAAAAGGCACATTATCTCGGCCTGTTAGTGGAAATATTATCACGGAATATGGGCAAATGATTTCCAAAGGCGTCACATCTAAGGGAATCGTTTATAAAACACGTTCGCAAGCGCAAGTTATCGCACCATATGACGGAACTGTTATTTTTTCCGGTCCATTTAAAGGATATGGTAATATTATTATAGTAGAACATGGAGACGGATATTTGTCTTTACTTGCCGGTTTAGGGAATATTGACTGTGAGCTGGGGCAGATGTTGTTGGCCGGAGAACCTGTTGGAACAATGCCAAATGACAGCAACACCAAACTTTATCTGGAAATCAGAAAAGATAGACATCCGATAAATCCTGCACCATGGATAGCAGGTTAACATTATTGATAGGGAAAAAGATGAGAAAAAATAAGTTATTGTTTATTTCTTTGTTTGCAGGACTTATGCTAAGTGTTGCAGACGTTAAAGCAGTTCAAACTGATGACGATGCAAATACATATGATTTGCTAAATTTGTTCGGAGAAGTTATGGAACGGGCAAAAGTTTCATATGTTGAGGAAGTTTCCGATAAAAAACTCATTGAATCTGCCATTAACGGTATGTTGACCTCCTTAGATCCTCATTCCAGTTATTTGGATGCAGAAAGTTTTAACTATATGAGTGAACAAACCAAAGGTAAATTTGGCGGATTAGGTATTGAGGTCACCATGGATAACGGACTTGTAAAGGTTGTTTCCCCTATTGATGATACTCCTGCGGCAAAAGCCGGTATTAAGGCGGGTGACTACATCACACATATTGATGATGAGACCGTGGTTGGCATGAATTTAAATGAAGCCGTTAGTAAACTACGCGGGAAAATCGGCACAAAAGTAAAACTCGCTATTCGTCGGATTAATTCTAAACCCATTACTTTAACCGTAAAACGGCAGGAAATAAAAATTCAATCCGTAAAAAGCGAGATAAAAGATGACGCTATCAGCTATATTCGTATTTCTTCTTTTACAGAAGATATTGATAAGGCGGTTGCAGAGGCTGTCAACAAAGCAAAAAAGCAGCTTAAAAATAAATTTTTAGGAATCGTTATTGATGTTCGTAACAACCCCGGTGGTTTATTAGATCAAGCCATTGAGGTTTCAGATTTATTTTTAGAAAAAGGTGAAATTGTTTCAACGCGTTCTCGCAATGAAAGTGATACGGTTAAATTTATGGCAAACGAAGGTGATATTGCCAAAGGATTGCCTATTGTCGTTATTATCAACGAAGGATCCGCTTCTGCTTCTGAAATCTTAGCCGGAGCTTTGCAAGATCACCACCGCGCAATTATTTTAGGTGAAAAATCATTTGGTAAAGGTTCTGTGCAAACTGTTATTCCATTAAGAGATTATGGCGCAATGAGAATCACTACCGCAAGATACTATACACCATCCGGTCGTTCTATTCAAGCAAAGGGTATTGAACCTGATATTGAAGTCAAACCGGCTAAAATTGAAGAGTTAGAATCTTATGCTTTGAATATAAGTGAAGCAGAGCTTAATAACGCCTTGAAAAATGACAGCGAAGAGGTTTCTGATAAAGATAAGAAAAACACGAAAGCTAAAAATAAAGATGATTTAGCAGACTACCAGCTTATCAGAGCTCTTGATTTGGTTAAAGCTTTGGCATTATATTCTAAATCATCTGAAAGCTAGGTCTTCTATGGTTGCAAAATATAGACCCTGTGCGGGAGCTGTTGTTTTTAATCGTGAGGGAAAAGTGCTCTTATGCAGCAGAATTGATGTTCCTGGTGATCATTGGCAGTTTCCCCAAGGAGGTATAGAGGCAAACGAATCTCCGGCGCAAGCTGCCAAAAGAGAACTTTTTGAAGAAACCAGCATAACTTCTGTTGTGCTGGTCTATTCGGATAGTCATTTTAGCAGATATGATTTTCCCTTAGATGTACAAAAAAAATTTGCTCAGAAAGGGATTTTTACAGCAGGGCAGGATATTTATTTCTCCCTTTACTTTTTTAATGGTAACGAAGAGGAAATTAATCTTAATACTGCAAATCCAGAATTTAAAAAATATGTATGGAAAGATCTACAATTTGCTGTTGATAATATTGTTCCTTTTAAAAAGCCAGTCTACCTATCGCTTGTGCATCGGTTAGTTCCTGAAATTCAGCAATATCTTAATAACATATCTTGATATTTTGAACTTTTCAGCATAAATTTATGTTTAGAATATTTTTGTAAGAGGAAAATTATGGAGAATCTGCCTGAAATTAAAGATATACATATTCCTGACGGAGTGTCTGTCTTTCCGTTAGCATATGGTTGGTGGGTTATTTTTATTAGTCTTATTCTTGCAGCCATTTTAACGAAAATCATTTTTTGGGCTATCCGAACCAGTAAAAAACATTATGCTTTGGAAACATTAAACAATATTACTACGGACAAACCAATTTTAACAGCTGTTTCTGTTTCTGAGCTATTACGGCGAATCTGTCTTGTTAAATATAAAGAAGCTAACATTTTATATGGACAAGATTGGATTGATTTTCTCAATTTACATGCAAAAGATAAACTTACCGGCGATGTTGCAAAACTCTTAGTGTACGCGCCATATATGGATGTAAATACGCTTAAATATACCCGAGAAGATGCCGAACAGCTTAAAAATTTTGCAAAAACTTGGATTGGAGCAAATTTATGATTCAATTTGCTTATCCATTTATGTTTCTCTTACTGTTTCTACCATTAATAGTATATTTTTTCTTACCCAAAGTTAAAAATTTATCCGGAGATGCGCTGCGCGTTCCTTTTATCGGCGATTTAAAAAATATTAAAAATCAAGCTGAACGGATTTATATACCTCAATTAAATAAACAACTTTTGCGTTCCTTTAAGTTTGTTTATCTTTTTATTCTTTGGATACTTTTAGTTTCTGCTGCCGCCCGTCCTCAGCAGATAGGCGAACCTTATAGGCTTAAAACAGAAAACAGAGATGTAATGTTAGTAATTGATATTTCTACCTCTATGTTGCAACCTGATTTTTCTACAAACAGGCAACGTATTGACAGATTGTCTGCCGTAAAAGCTGTTGTGAGCAGTTTTATTGATCAGAGAACAGAAGATCGTCTCGGATTGATATTATTTGGAACAAGAGCCTATCTTCAATCACCCCTTACCTTTGATAAACAGGCTGTTAAAGAAGTATTATATAATGCGGATGCCGGTATGGCTGGAAATTCAACATCTATCGGTGATGCTCTCGGTTTGGCTCTAAAAAATCTACGACATGAAAAAAATAAAGATAATAAGGTTATTATTTTACTGACAGACGGAGAGAATAATGACGGCTATTTAAGCATGGCTCAGGCAATTAGTTTAGCAGAACAAGAAAACATTAAAGTTTATACTATCGGCGTTGGAGCAGAGGCAAGTTTTTTGGGATCATTGTTTAGTATTAATAATAATGAGCTTGATGAAAAAAGTTTAAAAGAACTTGCACAAAAAACAAAGGGAAATTATTTTAGAGCAACAGATCTTGCCTCATTGGCTGAAATATATGGTAAAATTGATCAATTAGAACCTCAAAATAATGACGGAAGCATTGTTCAGGATACAAAAGATTTGTTTTACATTCCCTTAGTCATCGCTTTACTTTTAGCTTCTTTTGCTCTTTTACTATCGCGGAGAATCTTACAATGATAGAGTTTTGGCAGAATTTTCATTTTTTACGCCCTTGGCTTCTGCTTTTTTTATTAATTCCGTTGGGGCTTTATTTTTTGAAACTAAAAAAATTAGCTGTTGTTTCATCCTGGGAAGATATTTGTGATAAAAATTTACTGCCATTTTTGCTAGTTAATAATGGTTCAATAAAAAAAATTTCTATTTTAAAATTTATTTATATCGGATTGATAACAGCTATTATAGCAGCCGCCGGCCCTGCTTGGAAAAAAATAGAAATCCCAGCATTAGCAGCAGAGAATCCAAATATGTTTGTAATCAGCCTTGCGCAAGATATGCAATTGCGCGACATTCCGCCATCCAGATTGGATAGGGCTAAATTTATGCTCTCTGATATTGCGGATAATGTTAATCAAGGTCAATTCGGAATAGAGGTATATTCACAAGAACCCTATACTGTCACTCCCTTAACAGAGGATATTCAGCTTATAAAAAATATTTTATCTCAAATTGTACCTGATATTGTTCCGGATCAAGGAGATCGCTTAGATCGAGCGATAGATTTAGCTGTTGAACGATTTAAATCTGCCGGATATACTTCCGGAAATATTATTTTATTTGCATCCGATGTTGGTCAACGTTTTGATTTTGCTTTGGAAAAGACCAAAGAGGCCACTGCAAATAATTTTAGCGTACATGTTATTGATACGTCCTTTGATGGTAACGAAAAACTTCAATTGTTGGCAGAAACAGGACATGGTATTTATTTAAGAGTGCAAGATACCAATCCCTATAAGCTGACTGAATACATTAACAATACGTATCAGCATCATATGACTCAAAATAATAATTCTCGTTCAGGTTATGCCGATTACGGATATTATTTATTATTCATTGTTCTTTTTTGCCTTTTACCTTTTTTTAGAAAAGGATTGCTATTTGTTGCCTTATGCGTTTTATCAACACAAGCACAAGCTGGTTTTTTATTAAATGATGAACAACAAGGATTAGCTTATTTCAACCAAGGACAATATGATCAGGCCTTAATGAAATTTAAAAATCCTGATTGGCGAGGTGTGACGCTATATCGGCAAAATAAATTTGAAGAGGCCTTAAAGGAATTTGAAAAATCTACGACTTCTGATGCGGTCTATAATAAAGGAGTCATATTGGCAAAATTATGTCAATATCTGGAAGCGTTAACGGCATTTGAAGAGGCTATAAAATTAAATCCGCAGAATATGGATGCTTTATCCAATAAACAATCAATTATAACCCTACTAGATAAAGCCAAAGATGATCCGTCTGTTTTGGATTGTCAAAATAATCAAGAAAATAAGCAACCTGATAAAAACAACCAAAATGACGATGACAACACGAATCAGAACCAAGATCAACAAAATCAGGATTCACAAGAAGATAACAATGATCAATCAGATTCTTCTGAAACAGAAAACAGCTCTGATACCCAACAAGAAAATGAAGATTCAAACTCGCAAAAAAATAATGAATCGGATCAAGCTCAAAATCGTGATAATACAAATCAAAAACAATCAAATTCCCCCGAAAATGATTCTGATTCAGATATAGAAAATAAAGAAAATCAACAAAATGAAAAAACAGAACAAATGACTTCTTCCGAATCACAAAATAACGAAAAAACTTCTGCACAACAAAATACTTCCTTAACGCAGCAGATGCAAATGATGAATGCCAAAGAAGGTGAAGATGAAAAATATGACGAAGAGGCTCTGGCTTTGCAACGGAGATATCGCGAAATTCCAGAAGATGTTGGTGGTTTATTACGTGAATTTATAAAAAAAGAACATTTGAAAGATAGGTATAGCAATGAAACTATGTAGATTTTTCTTAATTGCATTTTTTTGTTTATTTTCAGTACAAGCTCTATGTGACGAGCTCAGTGTTTCTATTGACAAGAATATCATAACAGAAGCAGATACAGTCGTTTTAACAATTGAGTATACCGGAGAAGATAGTCATACACCGGATTTAAACGGCTTGCAGGATAATTTTAATATTGTTTCCAATTCAACATCACGACAATTTAGTTATCTTAACGGGCAGCTTTCGCAGTCTAAAACATGGCGATTGGAATTGTCGCCTAAAAAACTTGGTAAAATAGCAATTAAACCTATAAAATTAGGGCAATTATATTCTAATTATGCCGAGGTTGAAGTTAAAGAAGTTACTAATGTTGCCTATATTCCTGATAGTAAAGAAAACTCTAACTCTCCATATTTTCAGATAGAACAAGCAATATATCCTCAATCTCCATATGTTCAACAACAGGTTACTCTTACCCTAACTATTTATGATAGTATCGGCTTACAAAATGCGACGATGCATATTAACGAAGATAGCCTGAAAGATTGGATTATTACGCCTATTTTGGATAAACCTATTGTCCGACGCGATGTTATTAACGGCAAGCAAATGAATGTCATTACATTTGCGTTTGCAGCTTTTCCGCAAAAAAGTGGAGAGCTAATTTCTCCACAAATTTCATTTGAAGGATATTATCTCAAAAGTAGTACATTAAGTCTTCCTGATTTTGATGATTTTATCAATACCGGTATTAGCTTTTTAGATACTTTCAGCCAAAAAGTTCCTGTTCGTATGCGTACAAAAGTTGAAACCTTGACGGTAAAACCTATTCCCACCACAACGTCGGCATCTTCATATTGGCTGCCATTGAAAGATTTTAAAATTGATAGTAACACGGAAAAAACAACCATTAAAGTTGGCGAAGCTTTCAATCGTCAAATCAACATAAGGGCAACAGGAACGCAAGAAAAGAATTTGCCTCCGCTTGTTTTGCCGACAATCTCTGATATAAAACAATATCCAGAAAAGCCCATCAGCAATGAAAAAATTATAAATGGTGATATTGTTACAAATTCTTCTACAAATATTGTTTACATCCCTGTTAATGCAGGTAAATTTTCTTTACCGGCTATAAATATTGAGTGGTTTAATGTCAATACCAATCAATATGAAAAAGCCATCCTTCCTGCACAAGATATAACTGTTTTACCCAATCCAGATATTTCCGTTACAACTCCTGCAATACCAGAATCCACAAATAACGTTACTAATCAGAATAAAATTGAGACAGCGGTTGACAGTCATGAGCCGCACAAGAATGAGCCTGATAAACTTTTCTTTTTGAATAATATTTATATTCAAGCTATAACTCTGTTTATATTTTTGCTATTACTTTTAAAATTTTTATTTTTTAGAAAACCAAAGAATCCCTATACATCATTAGTTATATCAGCTTTAAAAAAACATGACTATCCTGCCGCAAAAGTTTCTTTAATCAATTGGGGAAGATGTAAATATGGCAGAAGCGATATCAAAAATTTGCAAATGATTGCAGAAATTATTCAAAATGCTGATTTTAATGATCAAATTCATTTGTTAAATAAGGTGTTATATTCCAATAGCGATACTTTGTTTGACAATACAAAATTTATTGCAACTTTTAAAAAAATTGATAAAATTAAAAAGAAAGTACAGAAAAATAAGGCTGTTTTGCCTAATCTTTATGAATAGGTGTATATTCAGTTAGTGGGTTGTTATGGAGAAACTATGCTTTTAAAAAGAATACTATGTGGAATTGTTGCACTTATTCTCTTGATAACAGGAGCTAAATTGATGAATAATTCTCATCAGTTATGGTTAGCTATCGGCCTTTGTTCTTTTGTTATAGGAACAGCTCTGGCTTATATTGCTATAACACAGCACTCACCTAATTATAATTTTTGGGTTACTCTAACTGCAATCGGTTTAGCATATGTTTTATATTTAACGCATTATACTCCAACTTCTTCGGAAGAGAAACAAATTATTGAAACCAAATTAGAAAAAGAATTACAAAAAAGTAAACAAATTTTAGGTAAATCAAATTCTACAACAAAAAATCGGGAAAAAGCAAAACAAAAGTCAACGAGTTTTAACTTAGCTGCATATCCCAAAATAAGCGGCAGTATTTCTGCTGTTCGTGCTAATGTTTTTTATATTAACGGCAGGTATGTTCGGTTATATGGGGTTGATGCACCTGATACCGATCAGGTTTGTTCTGATGCTAATGGTTCTGCCTATAATTGTGGCGAAGAAGCAATTTCTTGGATTAGAGGCTGGATTGACCAAAATACAATTGATTGTTATTTACTTAAAGTTGAGCCTAATGGAACAAATTCTGCGATTTGTATTTGGGGAGAATATGATATCGGAGCTGCCTTAGTTGGTGCCGGCTGGGGTGTTGTTAATGCAAATGAAACAGATATCTATAAGCCCTATGAAGCAAAAGCACAAAGCGAATCGTCCGGCTTATGGAAAGGAACTTTTTATTCGCCACAGGATTGGCGTGATATAAAGAACAGACGGAATGATTTTACTATTAAAAAGAGAATTACACCTAAAAGCGGCGGCTTTTTTAATTTCGGTTCTTTGTTTTAGGAATAATTATGAGTTGTTATAAAAAAGAAATAATTTGCCATACAGAAAAAGAAACGAAACAATTGGCAGAAAAATTGGCAAACATTTCTCAAAAGAAAGATGTTTTTGCATTGTATGGAACATTAGGCGCAGGAAAAAGTACATTCTCTCGTTATTTTATTCAACACTTAACTTCAATTTCAGATGTTCCAAGCCCGACGTTTACATTACTCCAAACATATGAAACGCCTAATTTTGATATTTATCATTATGATATGTATCGTCTTAAAGACCCTAATGAAGCTTATGAACTAGGTGTTGAAGAAGCTTTTTATGAAGGAGTTTGTCTTATTGAGTGGCCAGAAAAAATCACTCCAATTTTACCAAGAGATATTTGGAAAATTTCTATTACAACACAGGGGGCTACGCGTTTTTTCAGTTTTGAGATATCAAATTCCGAAAAAATTAAGCGTTTAGAGGAGATTTTAATTGCTTAACATTCATGCATCTCTTGTCAGTTTAGATAACAAAGGTATTTTATTATTAGGCAAATCAGGATCCGGAAAATCTGATTTGGCATTAAGGCTGATTATGGAACAAGAAGCCAAACTTGTCGCAGATGACAGAGTTAATTTGGATGTTATTAATGGAAAACTCTATGGAGAAGCACCTGAGGAACTTATGGGAAAAATAGAAATAAGACATGTTGGTATTGCATCCTTTCCTGTAAAAAAACAAGAAAAAATAGCTTTATGCGTTGAGTTGGTACAAAACAGAACTGACTTAGAACGTTATCCGACATTAGAATATATAGATTTCTTGGGGGTATCCCTTACAAAAATAAAGCTTTATCCATTTGATTGTTCTACAATTTATAAAATTCTTGCCAAAATTAACAAACCAATAAGTTTATAACCTTACATTATGAACACATTAAAACGAGGTCTTAGCAATGAAACATTTTACAGAAACATTTTTGAGAACGCTGGGTAAACCACTGGTCGCCTTTCTATCTTCTTTGGGAGATTTAACAGCGTTTGTTATTAAGGCTTTGTATCACAGTTTTGTTCCCCCTTTTTATTTCAAGTTATTTTTAAAACAAGTAATAGATATTGGTTTTTACTCCCTTCCTGTTGTTGGTTTAACCACATTATTTGCAGGTATGGTTATTGCTTTACAGACTTACTCCGGTTTTTCCGGATTTAAAGCAGAGAATGTTATTGCTTCCGTTGTTCTTATTTCTGTTACCAGAGAGCTTGCTCCGGTGCTTTCTGCCCTAATGGTTGCAGGCAGAATCGGTGCTGCGATGGCTGCTGAGATTGGAACAATGCGTGTAACGGAGCAAATTGATGCCTTAGTTACGTTGTCTACGAATCCATTTAAATACCTTGTTGCCCCTCGTTTATGGGCCGGATTATTGGTTTTACCGATTTTAGTGCTTATTGGCGATATTATCGGTATTTTTGGTGGATATGTTGTTGGTGTTTATAAGCTTGGTTTTAATCCTGCAAATTACATAACGGCAACATTTCAAGATTTACAATTTGTCGGTATAATTTCAGGGTTAGTTAAAGCTGCTGTCTTTGGTTTTATTATATCTATGATGGGGTGCTACCATGGTTATAAATCAAAAGGCGGCGCCCAAGGAGTTGGAAATGCGACAACTAATGCTGTTGTGTCCTCCTCTATTTTAATTTTAATTTTTAACTATCTTATTACTGAAATGTTCTTTTCAAGATAACAGGAGCCAGTGATGTCCAAAGAAATTAAAATAAAAATCAGAAATCTCTCTAAAAGTTTCGGTAAAAAACATGTTTTGAACGGTGTAGACCTTGATTTATATAAAGGGGAATCGCTTGTTGTCATTGGTGGCTCAGGAACAGGTAAATCTGTTTTAATTAAATGCATTCAAGGTTTATTAAAACCAGACAGCGGTTCAATAAAAATAAACGACATTGAGATAGTTAATGAAGGCTCTGATGTTATTGACAGTATGCATAGCAAGATGGGAATGCTGTTTCAAGGAGGAGCGCTTTTTGACAGCCTTACCGTTTGGGAAAATGTTGCCTTTGATTTAATTCAGAACCGTCATTTTAATAAAAAAGAAGCCAAAATTGTTGCTATCAAAGTATTGCGTCAAGTTGGGCTGGGAGAAGATATTGCTGATTTATATCCGTCAGAGCTATCCGGCGGCATGCAAAAACGTGTGGGATTGGCACGAGCAGTTATCACAAAGCCGGAAATAATCTTTTTTGATGAACCGACAACAGGTTTAGACCCTATTATGGCTGATGTTATTAATGATTTAATTATAGAATCTGCAAAAGATTTAGGTGCGACAACTTTAACAATCACGCATGATATGGCTTCTGCGCGAAAAATTGCAGATAAAATTGCCATGCTATATCAAGGAAAAATTATCTGGTACGGCACAGTAAAAGATTTAGATAAAACAGACAATCCTTATGTAAAGCAATTTATCAAAGGTTCCTCTAAGGGGCCGATTAAAGTGGAGAAATAGTATGGCCAAAAAAGCAACAATAGATTATGTTTGCCAATCTTGCGGCAGTATTTACCCAAAATGGCAAGGAAAATGTGATTCTTGCGGAGAGTGGAATACTATTGTTGAAGAAAAAAAGCCGACAGAGGAATTTTCAAATATTTCTCCTAAAAAAAGAGGGAATCAGATTGATTTTGTATCATTAAACGGGGAAAGTCAAACATACCAACGCCTTGTAACAAATCTTTCAGAAATTAACCGTGTATCAGGAGGTGGTTTAGTTCCCGGATCAGTTATTCTTGTTGGTGGGGATCCCGGAATCGGAAAGTCTACTTTGCTTTTGCAAATTTGCGCAGGTATGGCGAATCGTCTCAAAGAGAATAGTTGCTTTTATATTTCCGGAGAGGAAGCTATTGACCAGGTAAGAATCCGCGCAAAGCGTTTAGGATTAGCTGATGCCCCTGTTCGTTTGGCTAGCACAACAAGTGTAAAAGATATAATCGCTACGTTGGAAAAAGAGAATCCGGCACTGGTTATTATTGACTCAATTCAAACAATGTATCTTGATGAGATTGAATCTACCCCGGGCAGTGTTGCGCAAGTTAGAGCAGCAGCTTATGAACTTATAAAAATTGCAAAGAAAAAAGGCTTTACTCTCTTTTTAGTAGGACACGTTACCAAACAAGGTGCTATTGCCGGACCACGGGTTTTAGAGCATATGGTTGATACAGTTTTATATTTTGAGGGAGATAGAGGGCATCATTTCCGTATTTTGCGAGCTGTTAAAAACCGTTATGGGGCAACTGATGAAATTGGTGTTTTTGAAATGCAGGATACAGGCTTGGCCGAAGTAGAAAATCCGTCAGCCTTATTTTTAGCTGAACGGCAAGGCTGTATTTCTGGATCCTGCGTTTTTGCGGGTATTGAAGGGTCGCGTCCTTTATTGGTAGAAATCCAAGCCCTTGTTGGAAATAGCAGTTACGGTGGAGCTAAAAGAGCTGTTGTCGGTTGGGATTCTAACCGGCTAGCAATGATTTTAGCTGTTTTGGAAGCGCGATGCGGTATGAATTTCAGTACGCATGATGTCTATTTGAACATTGCGGGAGGATTAAAGATTTCTGAACCGGCTGCTGATTTAGCTGTTGCGATGGCTGTTATTTCCTCTATGACCAATAAACCTCTTCCCGCTGATATGGTTGTTTTTGGCGAAATTGGTTTATCCGGAGAAATTCGCGCTGTCAGTCAACCAAATCTACGTTTAAAAGAAGCTCAAAAACTTGGTTTTACGAATGCAATTATTCCAAACTCTTTTAATAAAGACAAAAAACAAAAATTGATAACGGATATGTCCTATCATGAGATTGGCAATGTTCAACGTTTAATTTCCAGATTTAGTTAGAGGAGAAACTTATGGAACCGTTAAATAATATTGATGTTATTATTCTTATCGGAATTGCTGTTTCTATGATTGTGGCATTTATACGTGGTTTTGTTAAGGAAATGCTGTCTATACTCGGATTAGCTCTGTTTATTATTTTATCTGTTTACTTAACGCCACTTATGCTTCCATGGATGTCACAATTTATTGCCAGCAAATTACTGGCTCAATTTGTTATTTTTTTACTCATTATGGCTATTTTTTATGCTGTTTGGATTATCAGTACAGATAAACTTATCTCTCGCATCAGAACAAGTACTTTGAGCTTTATGGATAGACTTTTCGGTCTTATCTTTGGTTTTTTGCGTGCTATTTTAATTTTAGGTTTCTGTTTTTTAGTTGTTAAAATTGCTTTACCGGAAGAATTAAAAGAAGGTGCATTAAAAGAATCTCAATATTTTATGATGGCAGAAGGTTGTTCTGATTTTATAGAAAAAATGCTTCCCAAAGACTTTATAAAAGATAAGGTTAAATCTGTTGAAGATATGAATAAAGCAGAAAAGAAAACGGAGAAGAAAAAGGTAAATAAAGAACAAAAGAAAGAGGAAAAAACTGATACCGGCCTCCCCTCTGAATTTGACCAAGAACAAATGAATAAAATGTTTGATAAATTAGTTAAACCTGAGATTAAAACAAAAAAGAAGGTTTCTACAAAAACGAACACTTCTCAAAAAGAAACAACAGGTTATAACAATAAAGAAACGAATAGTTTGGACCGATTAATTGACATAACAGCAGAATAAAAAAGCCACATCTATAAAGATATGGCTTCAATCAAGATTTCTTTTTACTCAAATGGTAACATGGGTCTACTTTTAGTTCCTTCAATTTTTTCTGTTTCTCTATTGTAAACAATTCCACAGTCACCGGTATGTGGAACACTTCCTGGGTGCTTTTTGTCCTTTCTAAGTATTTGTATATTTATAATACACTTAGCAATTTGTACTAAACACCAACCCAAAAAACTACTAGAAAGAATTATTAGCAATACAATAATATCTGTATTCATCTTTATAAAATTATTTAAATAAACTTATTTTTTTTAAAGAATAAACCCGTTACTTCTTAAAAGCAACAGGTTTATCATAACAAAGTAGATATTATCCTAAAATTAAAAGACCGTGCTTCTTTTTACCTTGCGATAATTTAATGTTACCGTTCTTTATATCTTTCTCAGAGATGATATAATTCTCATCTGTTATTACATTATCATTGAGCTTTAATCCTGCTTGTTTAATCAAACGGCGCGCCTCACCTTTACTCGCAACAAAGCCTAACGCAACAAAAGCATCTAATACACACATCCCCTCCTTGGAAGCAGTAATAGAGGGTAAATCACCACCAACAACACCCTGTTCAAATGTTTTAGTTGCAGTTTCAAGAGCCGTTTTAGCTTCTTCTTCTCCGCGACAAATCTTTGTTGCTTCAAATGCCAAAATCTTTTTAGCTTCATTAATCTCTTTATCCTGTAAAGCTTCTAAACGGCGGACTTCATCCATTGGTAAATCTGTAAAAATTCGTAAGCACTTACCAACTTCGGCATCACCAATGTTACGGAAATATTGGAAATAATTATAAGAAGGAAGTTTTTCTTCATTAATCCATACAGCATTTCCTTCTGACTTCCCCATTTTTTTACCTGATGAATCTGTGATTATCGGGCTTGTAAAACCAAATAATTCTGTATCGTAGCGGCGACGCCCGAGCTCTGTTCCTGAAACAATATTTCCCCACTGGTCAGCACCGGCAATCTGTGCGCGGCAACCATATTTTTGCAACAACACGCAGAAATCATACCCTTGTAAAAGCATGTAGTTAAACTCTAAAAATGACATTGGTTGCTCACGTTCCAGACGGCTTTTAACGCTATCCATCGTCAACATTCTGTTTACAGAATAACATGTTCCAATATCGCGCAGAAATTCAAGATAATTTATATTTTTAAACCAATCGTAATTATCTACCATAATGGCATCGTTTTTACCATCACCGAACTTTAAAAATTTCATAAATGATTTTTTTAGCCCCTGGATATTTTTCGCCAAAGTTTCTTCATCTAAAAAAGGGCGGAGCTTATCTTTACCTGACGGATCCCCTATACGAGCTGTTGCTCCGCCAACTAATGTTAAGGGTTTATGTCCGCATTTTTGAAACCAACGCAACATCATCAGAGGTACAATATGCCCAACATGCAAACTGTCCCCTGTCGGGTCAGAGCCTAAATAACCAACCGCAGGAATACCTTTTTTTTCACAATCAGCCAGGTATTCATCAAATCCTGTTTCATTGGTACATTGGTTGTAAAAACCGCGTTCATGCATTATGTTAAAAAAATCCGATTTAAAACTTGTCATTTTTACTTCCTTATTACTAAACTTTATGGCATATTAGCATAATAATTTGACATTGCAATATATAAAAGAGGCATTTTCTATATGATTATTAAGGGGCTGAACTGTCTTGGATTAATGGGAACGTCAACCTTTGGCGGTGTTGAACTTGCCTTGATAAAAACAGATGGAATAGATATAACGGAACGGCAAAAATCTTACATTATTCCCTATCCTGATATGATGAAAGAAAAAATCCGTTCTATATTAGGGCTGAATCGTGAAATTGAAAACAATGAAGATAAGCTTCAATGCGTTAATCTTGAAGTTTCTGACTTTTATATTCAGCTTATCCAAGACTTTCTTAAAGAAGTTGATGAACCTGTTGATGTTATCGGAATTGATGGATTAACTATTTTACATAACCCAAATATCAAATACACTTATCAATTAGGAAATGGACGCTATATTGCAAACCAAACAGGCTATAAAATTGTCACTCATTTTCGGAATGCAGATATTGCTAATGGCGGTCAGGGAACCCCTATTTCTTCAACATATTTTAATGCGATTGCCACACAAAATATTAAGCCAATTGTTTATGTTAATATCAGCGGTAAAACAAGTTTAACATATATTGGTTCATTTGGAGAAATTATTGGCTTTGATTGTGGTCCCGGTGATAATTTTATTAATAACTGGACATCAAAGCATGCTCATATGGACAATGATTATAATGGCAGACTTGCAGCCTTGGGAAATGTACATGAACGAATTGTAAACTCGCTTATGCATCATAAATTTTTTGCCCAATTCCCCCCAAAATCAGCATATACGGGCATTTTCGCTAACAAGGCAGAGCATTTAGAGGGTTTATCACTTGAAGATGGTGCAGCAACTGCTACCGCTTTTGTTGCAGAGGCTTTATGTTATTCTATTTGTTTATATTTACCCGAACTTCCTAAAAAAGTCGTTATTTGCGGAAAAGGTGCAATGAACCCTACTCTGGTTCGTTTTATTAGACAACGTTTGCCCAGCATAGACGTTTCAACCTGCCGAGAAGAAGGTATTTTTCCTGAAACAATAAATGCAGAAGTTGCAGCCTTTTTAAGTGCGCGTACACTTTATTCTTTGCCAATGACTTTTCCGACAACAACCGGTATTTCCGAACCTATGCCAGGAGGCGAAATTTATGACGCAGACAAATAATAAACCTATTTCGTTAAACATTCATCACGTTACCAAAAAATTTGAAAAAATAACGGCTGTTAACGATATTTCTTTTTCTACCAAAGAAGGAGATGTTGTTGCTTTATTAGGACCTAACGGTGCCGGAAAATCTACCCTTATGAATATGATTGCCGGATACCTTACTCCTGATACCGGTCATATATTGGTTAAAAATAAAGATGTTGCAAAAGAGGACATATTAACAAAAAGCGAATTAGGCTTCCTACCAGAGGGGGCTCCAATGTATGGTGACATGTCAGTACGTCTGTTTTTGAAATATTTAATTGAATTAAAAATTATACCAGAAAATACTTCTGCATCTTGCCAACAATCGTTAAAAAAGTTATGTCATGAGGAACTTTTTCGTATTATGCAGATTGCTAAGATTGAGGATGTTGCCGAGCAAAAAATTGAAACACTTTCCAAAGGGTATTTACGAAGAGTTGGCTTTGCGCAAAGCATTATAGGTAATCCGGATATTTTACTTTTAGATGAACCTACTGATGGTTTGGACCCTAATCAAAAAGACCATATGCGTCAATTGATTAAAGATATGGGAAAAAACAAAACTATTATCATTTCTACGCATTTGTTAGATGAAGCAAAAACAATCGCAAACAGAATTATTTTAATAAATAAGGGTAAACTTATTATTGATGGAAGCTTAAAAAAGATATTATCTCAAACTAAAAAAACATCCTTAGAAGAGGCTTTCAGATGTCTAACTAATGAGACGGAGGAATAAATGAACAAAATTAAGTCTATAATAAAATATGAATTAATTCGTTATTTTTTATCGCCGCTGGCGTATGTTTATTTAGTTAGTTTTTTGTTGTTGAGTGGTTCTCTGGCCATTTATGCCGGTCATTTTTTTGCTAATGGCTCAGCTAATTTATGGAGTTTGTTTGATTATCAACCTTGGGTTTATTTGCTTTTTATTCCGGGAATCGCTATGCGTTCCTGGTCCGAAGAATTCAGATCTAAAAGCATTGTACAGATTTTAACAGCGCCCGTTTCTATTACAGATTTAGTGTGGGGAAAATTTTTTGCATCTTGGCTTTTTGCTATTTTTGCGATTTTACTAACTTTTCCTTTTTGGATAACAGTCAACATTTTAGGCTCTCCTGATAACACTGTTATTTTTATAAGTTATTTAGGCTGTTTTATCTTGGCGGGGGCAATGTTATCAATATCTCAGACAATGTCTGCTCTTACTAAAAATTCTGTTATTTCTCTCGTATTAGCTGTTTTGGTAAATCTTTTATTTTTTTGGAGCGGATTTGAGTATGTTTTATTTTGGGCAAGAAAACTATTTAGCGATGTTATTGTAGATACTATTATCTCTTTTAGCTTTTTAACTCATTTCTCTTCATTCAGTCGTGGGTTAATAGAACTGCGTGATCTTATATTTTTCGGATCGCTTATTGTCTTTTTTAATCTACTGACAATCATAATTATCAGTTTAAAAACAAAAGGGTCTGCCGGGCTTATTTCTTCTTCTAATATCTGGCATAGCATAATTGTTGTTGTTTTACTTTTTGTTGGATTTTTTGGATTAAATATTATTGCAAACAATACTTTACGGCAGATTAATTTTGATTTCACAACAGAAAAATATTTAAGTTTAACAAAAAATACTAAGGATATTTTACGCAAACTGGAAAGGCCTGTTGTTGCAAAACTGTATTATTCACCTATTTTGGAAAAAAGAAATCCGGAGATACGACTTGTTTTTGACCGCATCAAACATATGCTTAAACAATATAAATCTTACAGTAATGGTAAATTTGATTATCGTATATATAATCCTAAATTTTTAGATAAAATTGAAGACAGAGCCTTAGCTGATGGTATACAACCCATTCCTTTAATTGATATTAATCAAAACGCCTTGTTTGGTATCAGCTTTTCAGATACTTTAACAAACAAAACGGTCATTCCTTTTATTTCAATAGAACGTCTTCCTTTTTTAGAACAAGATTTAACAACAAGTATCTATAAGATGCAGCATAAAAAGAAAACACTCGGTCTTCTTAGTACATTACCTTTAAGTGGTAATATAAGACAAGGAGATGTCTTTATTTCACGTTGGGAAATATTGAACCAAATTAGTGATTTGTATGATGTTCGTGTTATTCAAAAACCTGAGGAGTTAGATCAAAAATTTGATGTTTTTATGTTGGTTCATCCTTACGGGCTAGATGCAGAAACCATTAAAAAAATAAAAAAACAGCAAAAAGTCTTATTATTAATGGATGTTGCGGATAATGCGTCCAGACTTTATTCTCCTGAGAACGGAAGTTATGTTTCATCTGATTTGGCAGCACTGGGAGAATATTGGGGGATTGATTTTTATGGTGACACTGTTATTGCTGATTTTGATAATTCTATTACAGTAGATGAAACAATTAACTACAAAAAAAATCCTTCATTTACGCAAGATTTATTACAATTCATTGTAACGCAACGAGAATTTAATCCCAACCATCGTTTAACCTATAAATTGGACAATATTTTATTTTCTTCTGCCTCTGTGGTTATGCCCAAAGAGCATAAAAACGTATTATTCTTCCCACTGATTACCGCAAGTTCTAAATCGGCTCTTATGGATGCATCTTTTGCCAAAAGAAATAAAGCTCCGAGAGAAATTTTAGAAAATTTCAGACCTCAAAATAATATCTTAGTTTTAGCCGCAGAATTTTTGAGTAATAATCCTTCTCAACCTTTTGATATTATTGCTGTTGGTGATACCGACTTTATATATGATTCCTTTTGGGCAAAAGAGAAGAAATTTTTAGATTCATCCTATTTTGTTCCCTTATTTGATAGTGCCAATTTCATTATGAATGCCTTAGATCATTTAACAGAAAATGATGAACTTATAAGTTTGCGAGGAAAGCGTATTAAACAACGTCCTTTATATGTTGTAGATAATATGCGCAAGGCAAATATTTATCGCTATAAACTAAAAGAAAATGATATTTTTAATTCTATGAATGGAGCAAAACAGGCATTAGCAGAAATTACTGCCAAAAAAAGCTTTGAGCAACGGGATACTTTTAGTTCTGATGAATTGGCCATTATCGGTTCTATCCGAAAAGATATTACAAATTTACGTCAACAACTGAGTGATTTGCGTATTAATGCAAATGAAGATATTGCTTCATTAGAGGTTAAGGTTAAGTTTTTTAATATTTATTTTATTGCTCTTTTAATTACGTTAATTGCATTATTTTTCCATTTAAAACATAAAAAATTTAATTTTCCTGCATATCACTTCTCATCGGTTTGTGATAAGCATATAATTAAATTAACCGGTTGGATTCTGGCTTTTTCATTAATTGCAGGCATCAGCGTATACCTAGATAATAAGAATACGATTTCTGAATATGAAGACATTAAAGTGCTAAATAATTTTCAGAATAAACTTAATGATATTAAGAAAATAACTCTGCAAAACAGTACGACACAATTAACTTTTGTAAATGAAAATGGCGTATGGACTCTTCAAGAATTTCCTGATTTCCCTGTTTATCAAGAGCGAATCCGTAGCTTTCTTATAGCACTCAGCAATATGACCTTTTATGAGAAAAAGTCTGATAAAGCCGAAGATTTGTCCTATTTTGGCTTTTCATCTCTGCAAAACAAAAATTCTCCTATGACGGAAATAACACTGCTTTCATCCGATGGGAAAATTATAGAGCAATTTGATATAGGTTGGTATGATTTAGACCTTGGAAGAGGTTCAAAAGCAGCTTATTTTAAATTTGCAAATCAATTTCAAGTTTGGCTAGTAGATGTTGATTTTTATGATTTATCTTTGACTGTTCAAAATTGGACTTACAGTACGTTATGGAATCTTCGTTTTGGCAGATTTATCAGTTATGATGGAAATACAAATGAAAAAGATCTCATGAATTTGGTGAAAAATCTTTTAAATACACCTATTCTTTCTATTAAACCTGAAATTAACGGCAAAGAAATTTTATCTCTTAATATTATTAGTGAAAATAATAATAATATTAAGATGAATTTTTATGAGACTCCTGATCAAAAATATTTTGTTCAATATGATTTTATAAAAAAACCACAGGGTAGACATTTGGAATTTTTTGCGTCCTATATTAAAAATAAGTATGCAGAAATCTCTGCACAATCTTGGAAAGAATTTCAAAAATGACAACCATTGAAAAAAACAATCAGTTAAAAAAATCAGCAGCTATTGCAAGTATTGCGTTAGCACTTGTTCTTATTATTATTAAATTTATTGCCTTTTTAAAAACAGATTCGTTGGCTATTTTTTCTTCATTTATTGACAGTCTGACAGATCTTTTAGCTTCTGTCATTTCTTTTGCTGCTGTTTATTTTTCAACAAAACCGGCTACGCAAAGTCATCGTTACGGTTTTGGTAAATCAGAAGCGTTAAGCGCCTTGTTACAGGCTATTTTCGTTGGTGCTTCCGGTTTCTTTGTTATGATTGATGGCTTTAAAAGATTATTTTATCCCGTAGAAGTAGTTGACATAAACATTGGCCTTTTCATAATGGTGTTTAGTATTTTTGCGACAGGAATTCTTGTGTTATATCAAACATATGTTGCAAATAAAACTAATTCATTAGCTATTAAAGCTGACAGAGCTCACTATACTGTTGATTTTTTAACAAATAGTGCTGTCATCTTTTCTCTTATTTTGGTCAAATTAATTCATTTTGTGTATTTTGATGTTTTTGCGGCGTTACTCATTTCCTGTTATCTTTTATATAACGCATACCATTTAGCTCAGGAGGCCTTGGAACAAATAACAGATAAAGAATTAAGTATAGAAATAAGGGAGCAAGTAAAAGATATTGTAAAAAAAAGTAAGGGTGTTCACGGGATGCACGATTTCAGAAGCAGAAGCTTAGGTGACATCTATTATTTTGAGTTTCATATAGAACTTGATGGCGCTATTTCTTTACTAAAAGCACATGAATTAACAGAAGCTGTTGAAAATAAAATATTTCAAGCATATCCCGGTTGTCAAATTCTAATTCATCAAGATCCTATTGGTATTAAAGAAAACAGACTAGACTACCAATTAGATGGTTCGTGTAAATTAAATTAACTTTTCGGCTGTTTAGATTTTAGCTGACCACAAGCGGCTAATATATCTTGACCTCTGGCTACACGTACAGGTGCTGCAAATCCTGCGGCGTCTAAGGTTTTAGAAAAAGCTTCTATACTTTTTTTATCACTTGGTTCAAAACCGCAACCTGGCCATGGATTAAACGGAATTAAGTTAAATAATGCACGTAGTCGGTATTTTTTTAATAAGGAGATTAATTCTTTGGCGTGTTCTAAGCTATCATTAATGCCCTTTAATAGCAGGTATTCAAAAGTAATGTATCTGCTGTGATCTCCTTTTTGATATTCAGCACATGCTCTCATAATCTCTTCTATTTTAAATTTATCATTGATAGGCATAATCTGTGAACGGATTGAATTATTAGGTGCATGTAAAGAAACAGCTAAACGGACTCCGGTTTTTAGCATTGCTTCTACAATACGTGGGGCAATTCCTGATGTTGACATGGTAACTCGCCGACGAGAAATCGCTATTCCTTCATTATCTGTAAGTATATTTAATGCCTTAACAACATTTTCTAAATTATTTAAAGGTTCGCCCATTCCCATAACAACAATATTAGAAAGATAACGGACTTCATCTGTCGGACTCGGCCATTCGCCATATGCATCTCTGGCAACCATAAATTGTCCAACAATTTCACCAACTGTCAAATTTCTTGTAAATTTCTGACTTCCGGTATGACAAAAACGACACCCCATGGCACATCCAACCTGAGTTGAAATGCAAACAGCCCCCCTATCCTTTTCAGGAATATAAACCATCTCTACACGTTCACCATCTTGAAACTCTAACAGCCATTTATGCGTTTTATCTATGGATATTTGTTCTGTAACAATTTTAGGATGTGTTATGGTGTAATTATCTTGTAATTTCTTGCGAAGTACTTGTGATAAGTTGCTCATCTCTTCAAAATTTGTTACTCCGCGAAAATAAATCCACTGCCAAAGCTGCTTAGCACGAAATGATTTTTCGCCAATCTTCACAATTTCAGCTTCTAACTCTTGTTTAGATAAATTTGTCAGTTCTATTTTATCAGTCATTTTTATTTACATTTTGCGCTAATTGCCTGGTAAGCTTTACTAAAACCGGCTAATGAGTATGTGTCTTTTGTTTTTGTTCCGCGGAAAGATGTACCTTCTACAATCATTTTTTCACCACGTTTCATGGCTTCTACTAATTTTTTATCTGTTGCAGCATCCGGCGCCCATGCGTTTTCATCGTTTGTAAATAGATTATGAAATGTCGTTGTTCCAATTTTGACTGTTACATTTGAGCCACTTTTATACCTATAACCTGCTACAAAATTGGTTACATTATAACTCTTATCTGCCGGACGGTGTGTCACTACTGCATAAATATCACCACGTTTTTTATAGTTACCCTCATCCTTTTTTGGGGTTGAAGCCATATAGCATACGGTATTTTTACCTTCTTTATAGGTATAGGCGGTCCAATCACCATATTCACCCAGCTCTACGGGTACACTGTTGGCATACGCTGATGCCGAAAATATTATGGCTGCAAATAAAGATACATACTTAATCATAACTTTTTCCTAAAAAATTTTATTTTTTTATATTATAATTAAGACATTTATAATAAACTATTAACAAGTTCAGTAACTAACAAAAAATAGAGGAAAAAATGTTTCATCCGGAATATATAGATCCTAAGAAATTAATCACAAATGAAGATATTATAAAATTATTCAGCCTTGTAGAAAAACATGGTGGTGTCTTACGTTTTGTAGGTGGCGCTGTTAGAGATGCTATCGCCGGTTTTGAGCGAAAAGATATTGACCTTGTTACAGATATGTCACCTTCTGAATTTTCAGATATGTGTGATGATGAAGGATTAAGGTGTGTACCGATTGGAATACAATTTTTTACTATCGGTGTTATTGTTAATAATAGTTTTTTTAAAGTTACATCGCTTTCATCAGAGGAAGACAACAATAAAGATGAATGGAAATATGATGCCAAACAACGAGATTTAACCATAAATGCTGTTTATGCTGATGAAAAAGGAAATGTCTTTGATTATTATAATGGTATAGATGACTTAGAAAAAGGAGTTATTAAATTTATTGAGAATCCACAGGAAACGATAGAAAAAGATTATATCAGAATCATGCGTTTTTTCAGATTTTGCGCAATGTTTGGTAAAAAAATTGATGCGAAATCTCTTAGTGCCTGTATTGCGAATAAAGCTTTTTTACGTAAAATTTCAACAGAAAAAATTAAAGAGGAATTATTTAAAATTTTAATGGCTCCTTATGCCGTCAAGGCGTTAAAGTTAATATTTGAAAATGGTATTTTAGATTTTCTGATAGCTCCACCTAAAAATATTGATAATCTTGAAAAATTAAACAAACTAGTTGAAACTTTAAATATTGAAAAAAGTATTATTCGCAGAATCTTTGTTATGTTTGAACCGGATTCAAAGCGTGCCGGACGCTTGGCTGATATATTTAAGTTAAACAGGGAACAGAAAGATTATTTCTTGAAACTAAGTAAGGCTAGAATCTTAGAAAAAAACTTTAAAGACACCGTTTCCATTAATAAAATTATTTACCAATATGGTAAAAACTTATGTCGTGACAAATGGCTTTGTTTAAATTTAAACAACACTAATATAACAGAAGTACGTCACATTTTAAATACAGTGGATTCTTACAAAACACCTGTTTTTCCTATTAATGGCAAAGATCTAATCCAATTAGGAGCTGATACAAAATTTCTAGGATTGTATCTTGATATTTTGAAAAAAGAGTGGTTTGAGCAAGGATGTTGTTTAAGTAAATCAGATCTCATTCAAAAATATACAGAAACATTTTAAATACGCTGTATTTTTATATTAAATTATGTACCGTAATACTTCAACTATGTATTTGGCAACAATTTATAAAATATAAATTCTTAGCACAAAAAAATATGCAAAATCATTAGGTTATAACCTCTGTTATTTTTTTTTGGCAGACAATCAATATTTTAAAATTTTTTATACCAGCATAGCAGAGAGAAACAAACACCCTCTCTACGCAGAAAAAAAACAGCATTATGGTAATTTTAGGAAAATTCAGATATTAATCTTTGTTTTTTTCAAGCAACTCTATTATAGAATTTAATTCTGACGGTGATCTATATTCTATTGTTACTTTTCCTTTATCATTTTGTCCCATGTTAATTTTTACTTTTAACCCAATACTTTTAGTAATATCTTTTTCTAATTCTTTTAAATTAGGATCTTTTTTTAAGGCGCGACAAACCTGATTTATTTTATTATTTTTAATATTATTAACCAGCTCTTCGGTCTGTCTTACAGTTAAACCGCGTGCAACTATTCGCTGAGCAATTTCTTCTGCATTTTCTAAGCCGATTAGAGCACGCGCATGCCCTGCCGACAAAGTATTACTTTTTACCATTTCTTTAATACTATCAGGCAATCCTAATAATCGCAGAGTGTTCGTAATATAACTTCTTGATTTTCCTACAATTTGTGACAAAACTTCATGTGTATGAGAAAATTCTGTAATTAAACGATTAAACCCTTCGGCTTCTTCTATCGGGGTTAAATTTTCGCGTAATAAATTTTCAACCAAAGCAACTTCTAGCACTTCTTGATTATTAAGCTCTTTTTCAATTACAGGCACCTCTGAAATACCTGCAATTTTTGATGCTCTCCAACGTCTTTCGCCGGCAATAATTTCATATTTATCACTTTGTTTACGAACAATAAGAGGTTGTAAAACGCCTTTTTCACGAATAGATTTTACTAATGCATCAAGAGCTTCCTCATTAAATTCTTTTCGTGGTTGGTATTGACTTGGATACAAATCATTAACATTAACTGTTTTTATGCCATTTTCTATAATTTCACTAGTATTAATACTATCTAAGCTAAAACTTAAATCGTCATCCCCTAGAAGCGCTTCCAAACCACGCCCCAATCCATGTTTTTTATTTACAGACATTTATTATAGCTCCTTTTCCCTTTTTAATACTTCTTTTGCCAAATTTAAATAAGCTTTCGCTCCTGTGCTCTTAAAATCATAAATTAAAACAGGTTGCCCATGAGACGGCGCCTCCGAAATACGCACACTACGCGGAATAACTGTTTTATAGACTTTTTGACCAAAATATTTACGGACATCATTTTCTACCATTTGACTCAGATTATTTCTTTTATCAAACATAGTTAAAACAATTCCCTGTAAATCTAACTTTGCATTAAAATTCTTTTTTATAATATTTATATTTTTAATTAAATCTGTAAGCCCTTCTAAGGCTAAAAATTCACTTTGCAGCGGTACAATAACAGAATCTGATGATACCAAGGCATTAATAGTTATAAGATTTAATGACGGAGGGCAATCAATTAAAATATAATCATATTTATTAGATAACGAATCCAAAGCTTTTTTTAAAACATATTCTCTTCTATTAACATCAATCAGTTCTATTTCAGCAGCAGCCAAAGCCGGTGCTGACGGTAAAATATCAAACTTCTTTATTTCTGTTTTAATTATAGCATCTTCTGCATGGCAATTATTAATCATCAAATCGTAAGAAGAAAAAAGACATTTGTTTTTATTAATTCCAAGAGATGTGGTCGCATTTCCCTGAGGGTCCATATCTAAAATTAAAACTCTTTTTCCAATAGCAGCCATAGCTGTTGCTATATTTACAGCTGTTGTTGTTTTACCTACTCCACCCTTGCGGTTTGCAATAGATATAACTTTTACCATTTTTTTCTCCTTAAATTAGATACATTTAGAATATGTCCATCTTCACTGGTTATGCTTGGAACAATATTAACATCAAACAACCAATTTTTTTGAGCTTCTACCACCTCTTCTGACCACTTTATCCCCTTAGGAAAAACAAGCTGCGTTTTTGATGAACAAAACGGAAGAGAATACGCAAACAATTTATCCAATGAAGCAAGAGCCCTAGAAGAAATAACATCAGCTTTGCCTAATTTTAAGTTTTCTATTCTTTCATTAAAAATATTTATATTAAGACCCAATTGATTTTTAACAGTATTTAAAAAATTAACCTTTTTACCGATACTCTCAATTAAACTTACGGATAATTCTGGACATAATTCCCCAGCTAAAATAGCCAAAACAATCCCCGGAAAACCAGCTCCCGAACCAAAATCATACAACCTCTTATCAGAGGATCGTATAAAGCTATATAATTGAGCTGAATCTATGATATGCCTATTCCACAAATCATCAACAGATGATTTTGCGATCAAATTAAACTTCATATTCCACTCTTTTACCAGAGATTCATATTTTTTTAATTTTTCAATTGTTTCACGTGAAACATTATATTTTGCTAAAATATCATTCATACGTTTACTTTAATTTATCAGATTTTTTTTTGTATTAAAAAAAGGAGTTATAAACATTAAAAAGTATTTACTCACCAACAATATGTTTTATAGCTATTATTAATAGCACACCAAAGCTTTTTGTAATATATATAGTCCAAAAATCTTATTCTTTATATTACACTACTTGTTTTTCAAATATCCCAATATGGCAATAATTGCTGCGGGCGTTATGCCAGATATTCTAGACGCCTCCCCTAGTGTAGATGGACGTACTTTATTTAATTTAGCAACCACTTCTCGCGACAAACCTCCAATTTTTGAATAATCAATATCTTTATTAATTTTTATAGATTCATCTTTTTTAAAAATATTTATATCACTTTCTTGTCTTTTCATATATCCGGCATATTTAGATTCAATACAAATTTGCTCATAAACCTCCTCAGAAACAGAAAGAAATTCCGGCTCTAAATAATTTACGGTTTCACGTGAAACATTTTCACATCCTAAGAGTACAAACAATGTTTTTTTATCACCTTCTTTTTTGAGAGGAAGTTTATTATCTTCAATCTCATATGGCTTTAAAATTCTATTTTTAGATAATTCGCGATACTTATTCAACATCTCTCTTTTTTGTTTAAATACACCGTATCTTTCATTTCCAACACATCCAATATCATAGCCCTTTTGAGTTAATCTCATATCCGCATTATCTGCGCGTAAATACAGCCTATATTCTGAGCGAGAGGTAAACATACGATATGGTTCATCAACCCCCTTAGTTATCAAATCATCTATCATAACCCCAATATATCCCTCACTGCGATCAATTGTAAAAGGTACTTTATTTTGAGAAAACAATGCAGCATTAACCCCAGCGACAATACCCTGCGCAGCAGCTTCTTCATATCCGGTTGTTCCGTTAATCTGTCCTGCTAAGTATAATCCCTCAACCTTTTTAACCGCCAAACTATTATCAAGTTCCATCGGATCCACATAATCATATTCAATAGCATATGCATATCTCAATATTTCAACATTTTCCAAACCCTTTATTGTATGAATGAACTTTTCCTGAATATCGGCCGGTAAAGATGTTGAAACTCCGTTAGGATAAACTACATTTGTATCATAACCTTCCGGCTCTAAAAAGATTTGATGACTTGTTTTATCAGCAAATTTAACAAGCTTATCCTCAATACTGGGACAATATCTCGGACCAATTCCAGTGATTAACCCAGAAAACAATGCACATTTAGAGAAATTGTCTCTAATAATTTTATGGGTTTCCTCATTAGTGTGTGTAATATAACATTCAATTTGTTTTTGAGGCAACCTTTCCGTTAAAAAAGAAAATGCAATCGGTGTATCATCTCCAAATTGTTTATCTAGTATACTCCAATTAATTGTTTCACCATTTAAACGGGCTGGTGTTCCTGTTTTCAGACGTCCGACTTTTACCCCCATCTCCTTTAAATACGGTGTAATACCCACACATGAAATATCATCAACACGCCCACCAACAGATGTTTGGTGCCCTGTAAACATCACACCATTAAGGAAGGTTCCTGTCGTTAAAACAACAGCATCAGCTTTAATCTTTTCACCATCAGATAATATTACACCATTTATTTTATCGCTTTCCACCCATAAGCCTTCAACAGCTGCTGCATAAATATCTAAGTTTTTTTGCTTTTGTAGTGCTTCCAACATATATTTTTTATACAATTTTCTATCTGCTTGCGCACGTGGTCCACGTACAGCAGGACCTTTGGATGCATTCAACATGCGAAATTGAATACCCGCCTTATCAATAACACGTGCCATCAAACCATCAAGCGCATCTATTTCTCTAACTAAATGTCCTTTTCCCAAACCACCAATAGCTGGATTACATGACATTTCACCTATTGTTTCTATTTTATGTGTTATTAAACATGTTGAACTATTCATTCTTGCAGCGGCAGCAGCAGCTTCGCAACCAGCATGCCCACCACCAATAACCAATACATCATACGTTTTCATATTCATTCCTTAATTGTTTTATTTTGATTGATTTTACTTTTCTTACCATATTTTTCAAGTCTTTTTAAGATAAAAATATGCGCCATCTTTTATATTGACAACTAAATTTTTAATTTATATTGTATATATAAACAACTTTTAATATAGAGATTCAAATGAATATAGAATTGGAAAACCTATCTTTACAAAAATACACCATACTCACAACCGTATTAGCAGATCAAAATAATAAAAAGTTTTACAACGCAATGGATGATCTTCTTACAAAAAAACGTTTTAATAATGCTTATGAATTATCAATAAATGAAAATATATTTAATATTAATTCATTTTCTTTAACAACAAATGATTTAAAGGATATTGTAAATGATTTTATTATGCGTTCTCATCGTCATGTAATCTTTCAGAAAAGATCTATTTTTGAGTTGGTAAAAATATCTAATTTACCGATTAATCGTCTCAACAAAGCAATAACTGAGAAAAAATATCTATGTTTAGGTGAAGCTCTTTCTTTTGTTTCACGTGAAACAAATCAAATAAGCTTTGATTTTTTAATATTGAAAATTCTTGATAATATTATCATTAAAAATAAAAATCATTTAATAATTAATGAATACAAAAAAATAATAAAAAGTATTTTTCAAAAGTTTTTAACATTTGATTACATCGCTGAAAAAAAAGAAAAGGAAACTATTTTTCTATGTTGGATTGATCGTTTACTTTTTGCAGCGAGCAACAAAGAAGTTACAATAGAAAACTATATATTGATTTGTAATAAAATATTAAAACTTATTGATTGCAGACATTCATTTGTATATTGGAAAATCTTACATTCTGTAAATTACTTACTTTTACAGCAAGCTTTCAGTACAAATATGTCTTTGAGAAAATATAAAAGAACTATTTTAAATAAAATTGAAGAAAATTATATAGAGCTGGATTTATCACAAGATGAATTAAGGGATAAAGTAATCAGTATATTAGCGCAAGAAAAAACAACTAAGGAAGATTTTTATTATCTTTTTGATTTAATCAAAATAACATCAGAAAGAAGTCTTGATGATAAAATTAGTTGTTTGCAGTTATGTAAATATATTATTAAGCAAAATACAAAACAAAATATTTTTTGCTTTCGGTTTATACGTAAATATTTTATAGAAACTATATTTAAAATGCTTAAATTTAATGATTCATTTCAAATTAAAGAAACTGAATTACAAATATTATTATTACTTTTCCATGTTGATGCATATTTTTGTTTTAACAAAAAAGATATATTTAAATACATTGTTTTTTTATTAAAAGGAATGTACAATAGCAAATTTAAGCTAACATTAAACAATTTTTACAGATATTGCCATATATTAGATTATATAATGTCAACGAATAGTGATATTAAAGATTTAACAATCCTTGATGAATTATGTAAAAATGCTTCTGACAAAAAAAGAATAAGTAAATATTTTCAATTATCATTGTTATAGCATTTATTTACCAATACAAAAACTACCAAAAATATTATTTAATATTTCATCAACATGAACAGCACCTGTTATTGTTCCAATTTCACGACACGCCAATCTTACATCTTCTGCGGCCAATTCAATATCTTTATCTAATGAGAAATTATCCAATAAAAACAGACATTCTTCCAGAGAGCGACGATATCTAATACGTGTAATAAGGGAGTTTGATGATGAAGAAAAATTGTTTTTTATATTATCTAAAATAACCTGTACTATTTGATCAATTCCCTCATTCAGTTTTGCTGAAATAATAATATGTTTCTTTTTTAATATTTCATTTTTTTTAGCATCAGAAATAAGATCTCCTTTATTCGCAACATATATGACATTTTTGTTAGAAACATCAAAATCTTCTATTTTAAATACAGTGTTAGCATCATACATAACAATAACAATATCAGCTTGTTTTATTTTTTCATATGCTATATTTATCCCCATTTGTTCAATAGGATTATCGGTTATTCTAAATCCAGCTGTATCAGTTATAATTACCGGATATCCTTCTATATCTAAATTAATATCAATAGCATCACGAGTTGTCCCGGCAATATCAGAGACAATCACAGCATTACGCTTCACAAGAGCGTTTATAAGACTGGATTTTCCTGCATTAGCTTTCCCAACAATAGCTACACGAAAACCGTTTCTTAAACGCTCGTCAACTTTATTCCCCTGCAAATGTTCTTTTATTTCGGTTTTAACTTTAAATACAGTGTTTAAAATCTCATCATTTAATGTTTCTGATATATCTTCATCAGGAAAATCAATATAAGCTTCTAATATTGATAAAACTTTTACTAAATTTTCACGCCAGGAATTGTAAATATTTTTTAGATTACCTTCTATTTGTCTTAATGCATATTTTTGTTGTTCTGATGTTTCAGCATCTATTAAATCAGCTAAACCATCAGCTTCTGTTAAATCCATTTTTTGATTATAAAAAGCTCTTTTAGAAAATTCTCCCGGTTCTGCTAAACGTAATTCTGGAAAAGAGCTTAAACATTTAAGTATACTATTTAAAACAGCCTTAGATCCGTGGCAATCAATTTCTAAAACATCTTCGCCTGTAAAAGAGTGAGGTGCGTTAAAATACATGATTAAAGCTTTATCTAATAAATCTTTGGTGCTTTTATCAAAAATAGATGTATAATATCCATGTCTTGGAATTATTTTACTAATATCAATATTGGTTATTTGATTAATAACGTTTAATACATCTTTTCCTGAAATACGAATAACAGCAACACCTGATTTACCAAATACAGTAGATAACGCATAAATCGTTTTATTAGTCATGTTACGCTCCTTTTTTGTTTGTTATATATTGGTAATATCTATATTTCAAGCCTAAAAAAATACCGTCTATATTATCAAACAAGATACTATAATAAAACAGCGACCTTTAACTGATCGCTGTTTTAATTTTATGAATTCATATTGTTAAAGAAGTCATTATTGTCTTTGCTTAGCTTTAATTTTTCAAGCAGAAATTCCATGCCATCGGTCATCCCCATTTGCATCAAGACACGGCGTAGTACCCACATCTTTGTTAAAGTATTTTTATCTACCAGTAATTCTTCTTTACGCGTACCTGAACGCGTAATATCAATCGTCGGGAATAAACGCTTATCTGTTAGTTTTCTATCCAAAATGATTTCGGAGTTTCCTGTACCTTTAAATTCTTCAAAAATAACTTCATCCATTCTGGATCCAGTATCAATTAAAGCTGTTGCAATAATTGTTAAAGAACCGCCTTCTTCAACATTACGTGCTGCACCAAGCAACCGTTTAGGCCGTTGCAAAGCATTAGCATCTACACCACCTGTTAAAACTTTGCCGGAAGAGGGTAAAACTGTATTATAAGCACGACCTAAACGCGTAATTGAATCTAATAAAATTACGACATCTTTTTTATTTTCAACGAGTCTTTTAGCTTTTTCTATAACCATTTCAGCAACTTGTACATGCCGTACAGCCGGTTCATCAAAAGTGGATGATATAACTTCACCTTTTACGGATCTTGTCATATCAGTTACTTCTTCCGGACGTTCATCAATCAGTAACACAATCAAATATACTTCAGGATGATTAACAGCTATTGCATGAGCAATATTTTGTAACATAACTGTTTTACCTGTCCGAGGAGGGGCAACAATTAAACCGCGCTGTCCTTTACCTTGCGGTGAGATTAAATCAATAACTCGTGTTGTGTAATCTTTATCTCCGCAGATAATATCAAAATTTAGTTTTTTAGTCGGATATAAAGGTGTAAGATTATCAAAATTAATTCTTAATTTTGATTTTTCAGGATCATCATAGTTTATCGTGTTAATTTTTGTTAAAGCAAAATAGCGTTCATTTTCTTTTGGAGCACGAATTTCGCCTTCAACAGTATCCCCTGTTCTTAAACCATATTTTTTCACTTGTTGCGGTGAAACATATATATCATCAGCTGATGCGAGATAATTTGATTTTGAAGAACGTAAAAAACCAAAACCGTCCGGCATAACTTCAATAACGCCGTCACCATAAATTATATTATCATTTTCAGCTACTTTTTTCATAATAGCAAAGACTATATCCTGAACACGCATAGATGATGCGTCTTCAATTCCCATTTCTTCCGCTTGCGTAAGCAGCTCTTTGGGAGATTTATCCTTTAAATCTTTTAAATGCATGGATTAACCTTATTTGGAAAAATAAATTTGAATTTTTAATTAACGTGGTTTTGTTTATAAAGAAAAAAATATAGATGTCAATGTAAATATGTATTTGCTTGATTTTATTACTGTTTGCAAAAGTACTTTTATTATCATTTTGATTTAAAGTTATAAACAGTGATTTTTTCCAATCATTATTTTAAAAATAATTTTTTGTTATTTGTTAATACTTGTTAATTCTGTTGATAAAATTTTAGACACTGAAAAATACACAAAAATTTACAGTTGTTTAAAAGGTTGTGTAGGAATCCAAAAAATTGTTTTAAAAACAAAATTTTAATAAATTGAGTAATTTTGTTGATAATTTCAGTTATAAACAAAATTCACAGCTGTGTGAAATTAAAATAAACCTGTTAATAAGTTTTGGTATTAATTTGGGTTTATGGTGATTATTTAGTAGTTTGATTTTAAACAATATAGTTATGCACAGGTTGCTTTCAAGGTGTTGATAACAGAAAAGAGGAAAAAATGATTTTAACAGCAATAACCGGATCTATCGGGTGTGGTAAAACAACTATTTCAAATATGTTAAGAGAGCAGGGGTATTTAGTTTATGATATAGATAAATGGGTTAAACTTTTATATTATAAAGATAATTTTTTGAATATTGTGCAGCAGAATTTTCCTCAGGTGTTTGAAAACGGGCTATTGAATAAGAGGAAGTTAAGACAATTGGTTTTTGATGATTATAATCAGCTTAAAATTTTAGAAGATTTAATACATCCTTTTTTAGAGAGAAAATTGCGTAAAATTATTCGTAAAAATAAAAATGACGGTTTGGTTTTTGTTGATGTTGCTTTATTGTTTGAAATGGGATGGGAAAAGTTTTTTGATTATGTTGTTCTTGCTGATGTTTGTTATGATAAACAGAAAGAGCGTGTCATGAAAAGGGATAATATTACAGCAGAAGATTTTGATAAAATTAATCAACTACAAATGCCACGTGATGAAAAAGTTAAAAAAGTTGACTTTGTTATTGATACAGATGTTGTAAAAGGACAACTGATCAGACAAATATTTGATATGGTAAGGAATATTCAGTAATGCAGATGCTTAGAGAAATCGTATTTGATACGGAAACAACCGGTTTTGACCCGGCAACAGGAGATAAACTTGTAGAGATAGGTGCTGTTGAATTGATTAACCATGTTCCGACAGGCAGGACATATCATCAATATATCAATCCGGAGAGGGATGTTCCCGAAGAAGTTGTTAGAGTTCACGGTTTAACAACAGAATTTTTGAAAGATTATCCTGTTTTTTCAGAGGTGGCACAAGATTGGATAGATTTTATCGGTGATGACGGTGTTTTAGTGGCGCATAATGCTTCATTTGATATTAAATTTATCAATTATGAATTAAAACGATTAGGATATGCCGGTTATGAATGGAGCAGAGTTGTTGATACGCTTGAAATAGCAAAAAGTAAATTTCCGGGACAGCGTAATAATTTGGATGTTTTGTGTCGGCGTTTTGGTATTGATAATTCTGCACGTACTTTCCATGGTGCGTTACTTGATGCTCAATTGTTGGCAGAAGTTTATCTTGAATTGTTGGGGGGGGCTGAACCAACAATGGATTTGGCATCTACTCACAAGGAAAAAAAATCTTCTGTTACAGAAGGAGTAGAAATTAAAAGGGTATTCAGAGAGGCGCGTATTTTTGACTTATCAGATGAAGATATTGAAAAACACCGGGCTTTTTTGGAAAAGAATATAAAATCTTCTTTATGGTTAGTTGATGAACAACAAATGGAAAGTAATTAATGTTTTATTTTGATTATGTTGCGGGTAAAAAAGTATTAAAATCTGATTTGTTGGAAAATCTGGAACATTTTTTCACAACAAGAGATTGTTGTCTTTTTTCCAAAACAGAAGATATGTCACAAAATAGGAGAGCTGTTGAGGAATATTTGGGAGTAAAAATGGCAACAAATCAACCTGTGCATGGAATCCGAATATCAAAAATTTTTAACAATAAATATTTTTATGAAGAATCTGATGGATTACTAATTGAGAAAAGTGGTGCCGCTTATATGAATTTTGGGGACTGCACTCCAATAATATTTCAATGCAAAGATGTGGCTGTTATATCTCATGCCGGATGGCGAGGGACAGCGCAAGGAATGGTAAAAAATACTGTAAAATTATTAACCGGTGATTATGGTTTTAAACCGGAAGATATAAAAGCTGTTATAGGTCCGGCAATTTGTTTAAATTGTTATGAGGTTGGTAAAGATGTTTATGATGCATTAGTTTTGACTGTTTCTAACAAAGAAAGTGGTTTTAGTTGTATAAACGGCAGATATTTTGTTGGATTGAAAGAAATTAATCGGCAACAATTGCAAGAATGCGGTGTTAGACAGATAGATGTTTGCCCATATTGTACAGCTTGCGGTGAGAAGCTTTTTTATTCATATAGGCATGAAAATCATACAGGATATAGGCATAGTGTGGTTGTGAAGATGTAATTAAAACATATAGCGAATTCCCAGTGATAATTCCATGATGTTTTTGATATAGGTATCATCATCCATTTTTATATAATGTGCCATAGCTCTTACAGCTATCAGATTTTCAATGTTATATTGTACACCTAATCCTAAACGAATACCGTATGAGTCAAAATCATTATTTTTTCTATAACGTGTATATTTGGTATCTTCTTTTATTGTTGTTTTGTCAGATGTGTTAAAATAATACTGTGCTAATCCAACCGAAGTTAAGAGTTCTATTTCTTGTGTTAGCGGTATGTAACCGATAATGTCAGTTCCTAATGCATTATAGTTTAGTTGTATTCGTTTTTGGATATTGTCTTGTTCCAGATCTCCTGCATTTTTTGTTCCATTTTCTGCTAATTGATAAAAAAACTCCATACCAAGATATTTATATTTTAATCCAATTATAAAACTGAGTGAATTATTTGTATTTTTAAAATAATTTTCACCATTGCTTTTTAGATAGCTATTGCTGTTGAATTTTGATAATGATGTTGCTAGATCAAGTCCAATATATGGTGTTAATTTTGTGGTTTGATTTTGTTTTATGATTTTATTTTCAAGATAATTTTTTTCTGTTTCATTAGAAACATAATAAAATTGTTTCTGATTATATTGGCTATGAGCGAGAGTTGTATTATGAATAAAAACAGTGAATATACCTGCCAGTAGTAAAATTTTTCTCATATTTAACTTCCTTCTTTGTTGGTTAAAGAAAAAGCCATCTTTTTGAGATGACTGGAAGTTGAAAGCTATAACGAGATAGTGCGGTATATTCACCGCTTAGGCTTATTTTACCGCCTTCCAGCCGTACGACTTTCAGGCAGTGCAAACGTTTCGTCTTTACACATAAACGCTCGTTAAGAGGCTTTCAAACCTCAGAATAACTTTTTTTGATATTCCATGTTCAGGTTATAAATAAAAGGTTTAAAATATGGTAAAGAAAAATTATTATAAATCAAAAATGACGTATTTTATTGTTTTTAAATAGATTTAAAATAGTCAGAGTATAAGTTTTTGCTTGAATATTCTAAATTACTGTTATAAATTTGTTTCAGAATTTATCGTTCTGCTGCAAGCTTAACGACATGGTAAGTGTTGCGGCTGTTTTAACTAACTAAGCTAATAGGAGCTGAATAACCATGAGTAAATGGGTTTATACATTTGGTAACGGCAAAGCCGAAGGCGATGCCTCAATGAGAAATCTCCTTGGCGGTAAAGGTGCTAACTTGGCAGAAATGAACAAAGTTGGTATGCCTGTTCCTCCGGGATTTACAGTAACAACAGAAGTTTGTACATATTACTACAATAACAATCATTCATATCCTGCTGATTTGAAAGATCAAGTTCGTCAGGCTGTGGCATATGTTGAAGGCATTATGGGCAAAAAATTTGCTGATGCTAACAATCCGTTGTTATTCTCTGTACGTTCCGGTGCTCGCGTTTCTATGCCGGGTATGATGGATACAGTATTAAACCTTGGTTTGAATGATGAAACAGTTAAAGCTTTGGCAAAAGTTTCCGGTAGTGAAAGATTTGCTTATGACTCTTATCGTCGTTTCTTGCAAATGTTCTCTGACGTTGTTTTAGGTGCAGATTTGGATTTATATGAAGAAGCTTTGGAAAATATGAAAAAATCCAAAGGATATAAATCTGATACAGATTTGACAGCTGACGATTTGAAAGAATTAGTAAAAGAATATAAAGAAATTGGTCAGAAATTAGGTAAAGTCGTTCCACAAGATCCTTGGGAGCAATTATGGGCCGGTATTGGTGCCGTGTTTGGTTCTTGGATGGTTGATCGTGCGATTACATATCGTAAATTAAATAATATTCCTGGTGACTGGGGTACAGCCGTAAACGTTCAGACAATGGTATTTGGTAATGCCGGTGATGATTGTGCTACCGGTGTATGCTTCTCTCGTGACCCTGCTACCGGTGAAAATGTTTACTATGGTGAATATCTTGTAAACGCACAAGGTGAAGACGTTGTGGCTGGTATTCGTACACCGCAACCAATGGCTTCAAAAGGTGATGGTACTTCATTGGAAGAAAAATGGCCTCATTTATATCAAGAATTGGTTGATGTTCGTAATAATCTTGAAGCTCACTATAAAGACATGCAAGATATGGAATTCACAATTGAACATGGTAAATTGTGGATGTTGCAATGCCGTAATGGTAAGAGAACTGCTGCCGCTGCTGTTCGCATGGCTGTTGAAATGTACGAAGAAGGCATGTTGACTAAGGAAGAAGCTATTATGCGCGTTGGTGCTGATCAACTTGATCAGTTGTTACACCCGATGTTAGATCCAAAGGCTGAAAAGAAAGTAATCGCTGTCGGACTTCCTGCTTCTCCTGGTGCTGCTGTTGGTCGTGCCGTATTTAATGCAGAAGATGCAGAAGCTTGGGCTGCAAAAGGTGAAAAAGTTATCCTTATCCGTAATGAAACTTCTCCGGAAGACATTGGCGGTATGCATGCTTCACAAGGTGTGATTACTGCTCGCGGTGGTATGACATCTCACGCAGCTGTGGTTGCTCGCGGTATGGGTACTCCTTGCGTTTCTGGTTCTACTGATATTGTTATTGATTACAAAGCAAAGACAATGTCTACAAAATCAGGTGTTGTTATTAAAGAAGGTGACTGGGTATCTTTGGATGGTGCGAAAGGTCAAATTATTGAAGGTAAAATTCCGACAGTTCAAGTTGAAATGACCGGTAATTTCGGCAAATTGATGACTTGGGTTGACGAAATTAAAACAATGAAAGTTCGTGCTAATGCAGAAACACCGAAAGATGCTAAGCAAGCTCGTGACTTTGGTGCAGAAGGTATTGGTTTGGCTCGTACAGAACATATGTTCTTTGATGCCAGCCGTATTGCTGATATGCGTGCTATGATTTTATCTGATACAGAAGAAGGTCGTCGTGCAGCATTGGCTCGTTTATTGCCTTATCAGAAGCAAGACTTTATTGATTTGTTCACCATTATGGATGGTCTGCCAGTAACAGTTCGTTTGTTAGACCCACCGTTGCATGAATTCTTGCCGCATACAGATGCTGAAATGCAGGAATTGGCTGATAAGATGGGAATGACTTTGGAACAAGTTAAGACTCGTGCTGAAAAATTACACGAATTGAACCCAATGTTGGGACATCGTGGTTGCCGCTTAGCTGTTACATATCCTGAAATTTGTGAAATGCAAACAAGAGCTATCTTAGAAGCTGCTTTGGAATGTGAAGCCAAAGGTATTAAAGTAACTCCTGAAATTGAAGTTCCATTGATTGGTTCTAAAAAAGAGTTGGATATTTGTAAGAATATCATTGATACAACAGCTGAAAAAGTATTTGCAGAAAAAGGTAAAAAGATTGATTACCTCGTTGGTACAATGATTGAGTTACCGAGAGCTGCATTACAAGCTGAAAATATTGCTGAATCTGCTGGTTTCTTCGGTTTCGGTACAAACGATCTTACTCAAACAACATTGGGTATGAGCCGTGATGATACCGGTGCTATTTTAGATTGTTACAGAGCAAAAGGCGTTTATGTTGCTGATCCGTTTGCATCTATTGATGTTGATGGTGTTGGTAAACTTGTTAAACGTGCTTGTGTTCAGGGGCGTATGACTAACCCAGATTTACACTTAGGTGTATGTGGTGAACATGGTGGTGATCCTGCATCTATTGAATTCTTCAATTCTTGCGGATTAGATTATGTTTCTTGCTCACCTTTCCGTGTACCGGTAGCTCGTTTGGCTGCTGCACAGGCTGCTGTAAAGCAAAAAGGTCAGCCGAAAGCTGTTGATGCAGCAAAAGATGGTTGCTGCTGTCAGAAAGCTTGCTAATTTTTAGCAAAGAATTGTCCCGCAGATAAATTTATCTGCGGGATTTTTTGTATATATCTTTTATTTTTAATTGAATTGAATAATTAAGAAAAGCATTATACTTGCAGAGACAAAGCAAAAAGTTGTTTTGTGAATTTGATAAAAAATATTTAGGAGTGTTGTTATGGATTTTAATACGTTAAAAGATACAAATAATCTTAAAGCGCTGGTTAGCGAGATGGGAAAAGATATTGTTGATGCATTTAAAGATGTTAAAAATGTTAATGCAGAAACATTTAAAAATGGTTTTAATACATATTTTGTAGATTATTTGAAAAATAACTACGCAAATTTCAGTGGTAGAATTTCTCGTCGTCAATATTGGATGTTTGCATTATATTCAATGTTGATTAGTTTGGCTTTTAATATTGTTATTACGGTTTTGCCGTTTTTAGCTATTTTATCATTGATTTATTCATTGGCAATATTGGTTCCAAGTTTAAGTTTGATTATTCGTCGTTTGCATGATGTTAATTTATCCGGATGGTTTTTGCTTATTGCTGTTGTTCCTTTTTTGGGTGCTTTGGCATTGTTATTCTTGCTGTGTATGCCAAGTGATAAAGGTGAAAATAAATTTGGTGCAGAACCTAAATAGTTATATTGGTATAGTTAGAAAAGAGGAGAAAATCTCCTCTTTTTTTATAACAGAAATAAATTTATTAAAGCCGCAAGAACAATAGAAGGACCAAAGGCTCCCAGACGTTGTTTTTTTATAAAGCAATCTATTGCAAAAATTATGCAAGATAATAAGATTATAATCGGGATGTTTATTACACCGAACCACGCTCCTAATGCGGATAGTAGTTTTATATCTCCACCTCCGAAAACATCCGGATGTTTTTTTATTAAAAATAATGAAGCGATAACGGGAATTGTGTAGCCAAAAATTGCACCCAGAGCGCTGTTTTGAACAGAATCAGTAATTGTTTCACCAAGTGCATTTTCAACAAATGATGCATATGTGAAGCCGGCTATTAACAGTGGAATAGTTAATAAATCCGGTAACAATTGCATCCGTTTATCTATTTCTGTTAAAATAAGTAATATTATAATTAAGAATGATATCCAGGGCATTTCTTTTTGCGGCAGAGATAAAGAAGCAAGAAAGACAACAGCGGCCGTTATAATTCCCCAACCGATTGAACGCATAAGATAGCGTGTGCTTAGTTTTTTATATTTAGCGTTGTTTAATCTTTTTTGTTTAGAGACACGGGCGTTAAAGTGAAAAATACGATATAATGCATAGGCCAGAGTTGCCGGCATGAATTTGGCAAAGCGGCGCGCTAAAAAAGGTATTGTAAAACCAAAAATAAAACCGATAAAAATGTATGGCATGAGTGTCTCCGGTGCTAATTTGGTTTAAGATATTTCAGAAAAGTAAAATAATCTTTAAATGTAGATTTAAATTAATCCCATTTTTTGAGCAGTTATGACCGCTTGTGTACGATTATTTACTTTTAAGGAACGTAAAAGAGCATTTATATGTAGTTTTACCGTTGCTTCGGAAACCCCCATATCATAGGCAATCTGTTTATTTGATTTTCCTTGTGCAATTAAATCTAATACCTGTGATTGGCGATTAGTTAAGTTTTTTTTCAGCGGACTATTAACTTGGTATGAATTATAGTCTAAACCATTATCTAGCATTGCCGGCGGAATATATGTTCCACCGTCTAATATGAGTTTTAATGCGCCGCTTAAAATATTGCTGTCAGATCTTTTAGGGATATATCCTTTAACCCCGCAGGATAAAATCTTTTTAATATTTCTAGTATCTTCACATGAAGAAATGGCTACTATTTTTGTATTAGGTGCCAATGTTTTTATTCTATTAATAATCTCAGCAGCATTTAATTCAGCTAAATCAATATCTAATATTAGTATATCTATATCAGATTCTTTTGAAAGTATTTTTTGCATTTCTGTTAAGTTTGAAGATTGCAGAATGACAATATCCTGGTTTATCTGTTTTAATCTTAATGACAGGCCGTCTCTAAATAATGATTGTTCGTCCGTTATTAAAACTTTCATTTATATCTCCTAATAAAATCAAGGTATTGGCTAAATGTAGTTGCAATATAAGTACGGATTAGCAGTTTTAAAGCGGGGATTTTAAGTTTTTTTATTCCTGTGGCGGTAAAATTATTAAGTCTACACCGGCTTCTTTTAACATTTGTTCAGAATAAGATATACGATCACGCCAGGTATTTTGAGGTGTGTTTTTATCTATATTGAGAGGGTTTGTCACAACTAGTTTAATGCCAGACTGAATAATGGCTCTTGTACAATCTGTGCATGGAAAATGGGTGGCATATAATATGCAGCCTTTCAGACTGGTGCCGGTCAGGCAGGCGTTATAAATGGCATTACGTTCGGCGTGTTCAAAAAAGTCGTATTTAGTCGGGCGTTCAAAACGTTCAAAAACTTCATCATCAACTCCGCGAACAAAGCCATTATATCCTGTTGCGCGAATTTCTTTGTCCGGGCCGACAATTACAGCACCTGTTTTGGTTGAGGTATCTTTTGACCATGTGGCAACAAGTTTTGCCAATTCCATAAAACGATAGTGCCATTTCATTGTAAACATTATTTTCGCTCCGTAGATTTTAACTAAACGAAAGCATAGCATTTTTTTATTATTTTACAAGGATTTTATTGCGTTGAAAAAGTGCGATAAATCTAAGAAGAATCTTGACTTTGTAAACCAAAAAGATATATTACTTTGCAGTTAATTTAATAATAGGAGTGTATAATGAGTACAATCGTTGATATTTTTGCAAGAGAAATTTTGGATTCCCGCGGGAACCCGACTGTTGAGGCTGATGTTTTATTGCAATCAGGTGCATTTGGCCGCGCAGCTGTTCCTTCTGGTGCGTCAACAGGTGTGCATGAAGCTGTTGAGCTTCGTGATGGTGATAAAAGCCGTTATATGGGTAAAGGTGTTGAAAAAGCTGTAAGCAATGTTAATGATGCTATTAGTGAAGCATTAATTGGTTGCGAATCCGAAGATCAAATTGATATTGATAATACAATGATTGAGCTTGATGGTACCGAAAATAAAGGAAAATTGGGTGCAAATGCTATTTTAGCTGTATCTATGGCTGTTGCAAAAGCACAGGCTGATGAATTGGGAATGCCTTTATATCGTTATTTAGGCGGTACAATGGCTCGTACTTTGCCGGTTCCGATGATGAATATTGTTAACGGTGGTAAGCATGCCGATAATCCGATTGATATTCAAGAATTTATGATTATGCCTGTTTCTGCTGGTTCTATTAAAGAAGCTATCCGCATGGGGGCAGAGATTTTCCATACATTGAAAAAGAATTTGAAAGCAGCCGGTCACAATACTAATGTTGGTGATGAAGGTGGTTTTGCTCCGAATCTGAAGTCTGCCGAAGAAGCTTTGTCTTTCATCGTTCAGTCCATTAAAGATGCCGGTTATACTCCGGGTGAAGATGTTGTTCTGGCTATGGACGCTGCTTCTTCCGAATTCTATAAAGACGGCAAATACGAAATGGTCGGCGAAGGCAAATCTTACACCAACAGACAGATGGTAGAATTTTACAAAGATTTGTGCTCAAGATTCCCGATTTTCTCAATTGAAGACGGTATGGCCGAAGACGATTGGGAAGGCTGGAAGATGCTGACCGACGAATTGGGCGACAAAGTTCAGCTCGTTGGCGATGACTTGTTCGTTACCAATCCGAAACGTTTGCAGATGGGCTTGGATAAAGGCGTTGCAAACTCTATTTTGGTTAAAGTTAACCAGATCGGTTCTTTGAGCGAGACTTTGAAAGCCGTTGATTTGGCTCAGCGTAATAAATACACTGCCGTTCTGTCTCACCGTTCGGGTGAAACAGAAGATGCAACTATTGCAGATATCGCTGTTGCAACAAACTGCGGTCAGATTAAAACCGGTTCAATGTCACGCAGTGACCGTATGGCAAAATATAACCAGTTGATTCGTATTGAAGAAGAACTGGGCGATGTTGCTGTTTATGCCGGTAAATCAATCTTGAAAAAGTAAGATAGTCTTGCGTAATGAAAAGGCCAACTGCAAAGTTGGCCTTTTTTGTTATAATTGCACTATAAAAAGGGTCGTTTTTTTTGAGCAGGTTTATAAAATGTTAATCTTTTGAATTTAGGGTAAAGAATGAGAAAATCATTTGTATAATTTAAACGACCGTTTTTTTAAGCAGAGAAACTAAAATGAAGATTAATATCAATATTCTATTAATGGGTACAATGTTGAGCTCGTCAGCTTTGGCCTGGGAAAATAGTGTTCAAAATGTTGTAAGTGAAGGCGACGTTGCTTCTATTTCCGGTGATGTTTTTACAGTTCAAAGTGATACGGTGAGTTCAGGTGGAGCAATTCGCAATGGGGGGCAACTTGAAATTAAGGATGCGTTGTTTGTAGATAATATTGTTTCGCTGCATACGACTTCTTATGGTGGTGCTATTACAAATAATGCCAATATAGGTAAAATTGATAATAGTTCATTTATTCGTAATAAAGCTGTGAGTGGAGGTGCTATATTTAATTCTGGGACAGGTATCATTGATTCCGTTCATGCTGATTTTCAATATAATCAAGCAAAAGCAAATGATGAATATGGTTCGTCCGGTCGGATTTTTGCACAAGGAGGAGTTTTTTATAATACAGGAACTATTCGTGAGATTGAGGGATCTTTTTTAGGTAATTCAGCTATTTCTGATCAATATTATGCCTATGGTGGCGCTATATTTAACGGTGGAAGCGGAAATATTGGACGTGTTTCAGCTAATTTTGTGCAAAATTATGCGTTTTCTAATAATAATGATGCATTTGGTGGTGCACTTATTAGTGGTGGAAGAACAACTGTTGGCAAAGTTGAGAAATCTTTATTTAAAGAAAACTATGTTTATTCTAAAAAAGGAACTGCGCAAGGGGGTGCTATTCGGGTAAATGGGGATTTTGGTACAATAATTAATTCGTCCTTTTTGAGTAATGGTGCAAAGACAGATACAGGTACAGCATATGGAGGGGCAATATATTCTCTTAAAGATTTGTCTATTACCGCCGACGAAGGTCAGTCAGTATTTTCCGGAAATTATGTTGAAGACAGCAATGGCAAAAGAAGCGAAGCGATTTATGCCAAAGGCGGTGAGTTAAATTTAGCAGCTGTTAACAACGGTGTGATAGATTTTGAAGATGACATCAACGGCGTGGATTATGATGTATCATTAAGCGGCGACGAGAGTGGTGAGATAGTATTTAACGGCAAGG
>JAAGKN010000277.1_pt1 | contig 57654 bp, 45 predicted proteins | sample 6206371 | NCBI WGS metagenome assembly JAAGKN01 (sample SAMN11533720, study PRJNA540317) | gut metagenome | isolation source: fecal pellets from male and female animal of same cohort | host: Peromyscus leucopus | place: USA:CA | collected 2017 | reverse complement strand
TTGTGACCGCCGGGGGCCTGACCGCCTGAAAGGATCACACCTACATTGATAGGTTCGGCTGACTCTGATGCGGGAGCTTTCTCGAAACGGAGTTCGGGAAGACCGTAGGTGTTGGGGAAAAGTTTCTGAATGTCTTCCTGATTATCGGCCGACTGAGTGGCCTGACCTTCAACCACTTTCACACCACCTGTAAGCACGATGGGAAGTTGGGGCTTGTAAGCCGCGCGGGCTTGCTGCAAAGCGCTTTTTTTCATCTGTGAGTTATTAGAATTTATTTTAGAATTTCAACATTTTGTAATTAGGAGAGACATTTTGCGTGCAAATAGTTACTGAAACCTTACAAAAGGTCTTATCACGCGCAAAGGTCGCAAATATTTCGCAAAAAATCAAGAGATTGCCCGTGTCAAAATTCAGCCTGTATGACATTCGGCACAACATAGTTAAAATAAGCAAAATATTGTAAATTACACATTCCGATTAAATATGCGCAGTTTACTACAATTCAATAAGTTTACACTGAAACAGACTTACGGTCTTTTAACAATTGTCTAACCCAAACGCCATCTATCGTAGAAATAGCCGACAAATCTGTAGCAATTACCGCTATAATATAGTTAACATAGGTTAATTATTGTATTCAACGAGGCAAAATCACGGGGCTTTGTTAACATTTGGCATTTCCATGCTAAATTATGTTACATTTCCCTACAAAATCTTTTACGCGCTCCAATATGCCATACGTCAGCATTTTGCCATTTTGAAAAGCGGGATTTGTTAAGTAATTTTGCAGTGTCGAAACAGACACCAGTCCACATCTCTTCTTAATCTTAAGTTAAGAAAACTCAACAAATCCCTGATGAATCAATCAATCAAAATTACCATATTATCGCTTTTTCTCGGATGCAGCGCAGTGCTGACCGCGAAAGCCGACAACCCTACCCCATATAAATTGCCATCGGCACATGCCGCAGCCATCGAGGCAAGCGCCTCGATGCAGGGAAACGGCTTTGAAGCTGTCAAGGCATTTTCGCCGTTCGCATCTGAAGCAACCCCCGAAGAAATCTCAGAGACAGACAATGGCGAACTCATAAACCAGCTTAAGGATTTCGCATCGAAATATCTCGGCACACGCTACCGCCGTGGCAGCTCCGGCCCCAAGGCGTTTGACTGCTCCGGCTTCATCGGATTCGTGTTCAAGAACTTCGGTTTCAATCTCAGCCGTTCGTCAAGCACACAATACCACAAAGGTGAAAAGGTTGAAAAAGATGACCTCCGCCCCGGCGACCTCATGTTTTTCTCAGGTCGAGGCGGCAATAAAAGCCGTGTGGGACATGTGGCAATGGTGGTCGACGTGAACCCCGACGGCTCATGCACTTTCATCCATGCCTCCACACCCAAGGAGTGACCTACCAGAGATTTCCCGACGGAGGATATTACTCCAAGCGCTACATCGGGGCCAAACGCATCATTCCTTCCGGCTCAAAAGCATAAGATCAGAAATACGATTCTTAAATAAAGATAATCATCATAATTTTCAGACATCAGACATAGATAGAAAGAAAAACTCACGACACCGCGACGGTATCGTGAGTTTTAGTTTTTATATACCTTCAAATATGGGAGGCACATCCTTTAAAAAGACACCGCCCCGTAAGCCGGGCATGCCATGCGCGCATCAGTCGAGGCGATGGATGATGAGGCCTGAACGGAGTTTGGGCTCGAACCAAGTGGTCTTCGGGGGCATGATGTTGCCGGTGTCGGCAATATCCATCAGCTGCTTCATCGAGACGGGATAGAGCGCGAGGGCCATGCCATCTCGCCCGAATCGACGCGACGCTTGAGTTCGCCGAGCCCGCGGATGCCGCCGACAAAGTCGATGCGCTTGTCGCTGCGCAGGTCGGTGATGCCGAGAATGTCGCGCAGTATGAGGTCGCTCGAGATAGTCACATCGAGGACACCGATGGGGTCATTGTCATTATACGTGCCCGGCTTGGCCGTCAGCGAATACCACTTTCCGCCAAGATAGAGCGAGAAGTTATGGAGCGCAGCGGGACGATATTCGTCAGCGCCTTTTTCCTCGACCGTGAAGTGCTCGCTGAGACGCGCGTGGAACTCTTCAGGAGAAAGGCCGTTGAGATCCTTGACCACACGGTTGTAGTCGATGATGTTGAGATGCGAGGCCGGGAATGCCACGGCGAGGAAGTAGTTATACTCCTCATCACCGGTATGATTGGGATTAGCCTGAGCCTTTTCGTGGCCGACAAGCGCAGCGGCGGCCGAGCGGTGGTGGCCGTCAGCGATATAGAGATAGGGAATCTTGGCAAACTCTTCGGTCACGGTCTCAATCATCGCAGGATCGTCGATCACCCAGAAGTGGTGGCCGAAGCCGTCGGGGGCGGTGAAGTCATACTCCGGCTCGCCGGCGGTGACGGTGTCGATTATCTGCTGCAGTGGCGCGTTGTCGGGGAAGGCGAAGAAGACCGGCTCGATGTTGGCGTTGTTGACGCGGACATGCTTCATGCGGTCTTCCTCCTTGTCGCGGCGGGTGAGCTCATGCTTCTTGATGCGGCCCTCCATATAGTCGGCCACATTGGCGGCGACAACGATGCCATACTGCGTGCGGCCGTCCATGGTCTGGGCGTAGATATAGTAGTGTTCCTTGTCGTCCTGAACGAGCCAGCCGTTGTTGCGGAAGGCGTTGAAGTTCTCCACGGCCTTGTCGTAGACCTCGGGGGCGTGCTCGTCGGTGCCGGGAGCGAAGTCGATCTCGGGCTTGATGATGTGATAGAGAGAGCGGGGATTACCCTCGGCCTCCGCACGGGCTTCCTCGGAGTTGAGAACGTCGTAGGGGCGCGATGCCACTTCAGTGACCATCTCGCGCGGGGGGCGGATGCCCTTGAATGGTTTTACTTTTGCCATGGTTTTAGAGGTTAACTTGATTAGAATTTATAAGGTTTATGTATCATGGGGTAATGGAAGCTGACACATCGCGCGGCCTGTGATGGCCGCGCGATGTGTCACGGCATCCACGTTGTGTTTATATGCGATTTTTTCTTTAAGCCTTTTTCTCGCGGACAATGGTCTGCTTGCGGTCAGGGCCGATCGACACTATGGTGATGGGCGTTGCAAGCTCCTTTTCGAGGAAGGCGATGTAGTCCTTGAAATTCTGCGGGAACTCGTCCTCGCTCTGCATCTTGGTCATGTCGGTCTTCCAGCCGGGGAGAGTGACATATACGGGCTCGATGTCCTCCTCGATCGAGAAGGGGAACTGGGTGGTCTCCTCGCCGTTGATCCTGTAGGCCACGCAAGCCTTGATTTCGTCAAATCCTCGAGCACGTCGCTCTTCATCATGATGAGCTGGGTCACACCGTTGAGCATGATGGCATAGCGGAGGGCCACGAGGTCGATCCATCCGCAGCGGCGCTCGCGACCGGTGACAGCACCGTATTCATGACCGAGGTCGCGGATAGCTTGCCGGTCTCGTCGAAAAGCTCGGTGGGGAACGGGCCGCTGCCCACGCGGGTGCAGTAAGCCTTGAAGATACCGAACACCTCGCCGATCTTGTTGGGAGCCACGCCCAGACCCGAGCATGCGCCCGAGCTGATGGTGTTGGACGAGGTCACGAAGGGATATGACCCGAAGTCGATGTCGAGGAGTGTGCCCTGAGCGCCTTCGCACAGCACGCTCTTGCCCTCGGCGAGAAGGCTGTTGATAAGGAATTCCGAGTCAACGATGCCGAAGCCCTTGAGATATACGATGGCATCCATCCACTTCTCTTCGAGCTCATCGAGATTCTCAGGCTTTGCACCGAGAGCCGCAAGCTGGTCGAGGTGACGCTGGCGGAGCGCTGAATATTTCTCCTTGAAGTTGTGGAACACGTCGCCGAGGCGCAGGCCGTTGCGCGAGATCTTGTCGGTGTATGTCGGGCCGATGCCCTTGCCGGTGGTGCCGATTTTCTTGCCGCCCTTGGCCTTCTCGTTGGCCGCGTCGAGCAGACGGTGGGTGGGCGTGATGAGATGGACCTTCTTGGAGATGCGGAGGAATCGAGCGCAGGTCAACGCCGCTCTTCTCGAGCTCTTCGGCCTCCTGCTTGAACAGCACGGGGTCGAGCACCACGCCATTGCCGATTATATTGATCTGTCCATGCTGGAAAATGCCTGAGGGAATGGAGCGGAGCACATATTTCTTGCCCTCGAACTCAAGGGTGTGGCCGGCATTGGGGCCGCCCTGGAATCGGGCCACCACATCATAGCGCGGTGTCAGCACGTCCACAACCTTGCCTTTACCTTCGTCTCCCCACTGGAGGCCGAGAAGCACGTCTACTTTCATTTTACGTGATATAAATAGTTTATTATTGTGTAATATTTTTCAGTTCTTACTGCCCCGGCCATCACTTCCTGACCCGTCCGCCTCCCCGGCACCGGGAACACAGACCGTGGATGTAGAGGTCAAAGCCGCTCATGACAAACGACGGATAGCGGCGCAACTTAAGCAGCCTGACAAGTTCGGCATCCTTAAGTTCACGCGAGCGTCCGCAACGCGAGCAGACGAGGGTCAGATGTTCATCCTCACGCGAGGCGCATTCGTAAATCTCGACCCCGTCGTCCGACCGTCGCCGTCTGACAACCCCTGCCGACTCAAAAAGCTTCAGAGTATTGTAGACCGTGCCCTGACTCAGGCGGAATCCGCTGTCAGAGAGCGACTGGAGCAGCAAAGCAGGAGTGAAACTTCCGCGCAGCTCCGCAACTTGGCCAAGGACCATCATGCGTTCCGGAGTGCAACGCAAGTGATGCTGAGACAGATAGTGAAGCAGACGGCTTTCAGCTTCGGTTTTTCGCTTTTCCTCATTCATCAATCGACAAAATTACAAAGCAACGCCCTAATATCCAAATTTTCGTTAAAGTAAATTCAGCAAATTCAACCGATAAAGCCTCGCGCGGTGAGGATGTGGAAGATAAGGTCTTTCAACAGGTCATATTCATTCTGGCGCGACCCTATGCCCTTGCTTCTGGTGTCAAATTCGCGTATAGCGGAGATAATCTCGATGGTCTGACGGACGTTGTAACTCCGCGCCGCAGTCTCATAGACGCGCAAGCCCCATGCGCTGCGCAGCCCGAGAGCGTCCATGTAGCCGCTTTGCGATTTATCGCGCGTGTAATGATAAATCAGCAGGTTTGAAAACTGGTTGAAAAGCGACGACACGGTCATCACCGTAGGATTATTCTTCGGATTGTTACGGAAATACTCGATTATCGTAAACGCTTTCGCCGCATTACGGCTGACTATCGCATCGATCAGCTCGAAATTGTTGTAGTCTTTCGATATACCTATATTGCGCTCAATAGCCTCGGGGGTCACCATTGCTCCGGGTCCGAGAATCAGGGCAAGCTTACCTATCTCGTTGTAGAGCCTCGACAGATCAGCGCCTATATAGTCCCTCAACATCGAAAGCGCCTTTGGGTCTACGTTGAGCCCCTTGTCCTTGATAAGGTCGTTGATTACCGGGACAACGTTGCGCTCACTCAGACGCTTCGACTCAAAAATCGCCCCGTTTTTTTTAACGGCAGCCAGCAGCTCCTTCCCCTTAGCCTGCGCACCGCGACATGAAATAACGAGCACCGTCGTCGGGTTAGGACGCTCGGCATAGCTGTGGAGCTTGTTGAGCTGGTCGGCACGTATGGCCTGAGCCTCCTTGACAATCACCACCTGACGCTCGGCCATCATCGGATAGCGGTGGCAGACATCCATCACCGTCTCCACACCCGACTCAGGAGCATAGAGCACATAGAGATTGAAATCCCGCTCCTCTTCCGGGACAAGCTCCTCAAAATCCTTGACAAGCTCGTCGATATAATATCCCTCCTCGCCGTGCAGAAGATAGACGGGCGCAAGATTGACCCGGGCGGCAAGCTGGCGTTTAAGTTCGGAAAATGTCGGAGTTGACGATGCCATGAGACGGACTGATTATGGTTTCAGAGCGTAAATTTACATATTTTTTCTTATTCGGGCAAATGGACTGATTGTCAGAGGGGTTTGGACAGGGTTGGGTACTAATGTGAAAGTTGCCGGAAAGTGAGGAAAACAATTTTGTAATTTTTGGTTCACGCTAAGAATTTTTAGCTGCCGTCAGTTGCCTCTTTTTACCCGCTTCGGTCATCGAAAAGTACACCCGGAAGCGGACTTTTCTGGAGAGCTGTCAGTCATTGTCCTCTTTCAAAATAGTAATTTCGCATACAAAAGTAGCTATAATTTCCGGGACGTGAAAATGTGGTGCCAGATTCTCGGCACATATTTTTCAGCTATTTTTAGCCATGCCCGATGTCGGCTACTCTTTCGTATTCCATAGTTCATTTTTTCTCTTTTCATTGGGACGGTCAACATGGAATGTCGGTGTCGCCGAAAGACGGGTTCAACCGTCCCCAGTTGAACCCGTCTTTCGACTGGACTTTGACATTCCATGTCGCCCGGTGTTTCAATCCACGGGGATAAAGACCGTCATCTATCTTTCGGCTTCACTGCACTACGCTTTGAATAAATGCCAGACATTATCCTGCTCCGGGATTGCGCTATCCATATATAAGGGTTGTCGGCTATCCGTTATGATCTGATTTTTCTTTTCATCGCCGCGATTTTCGTTTGAGTATTTTTCACTGTTATGCCGTCCACCTGCGAGGGACGGCATTTGTATTTCAATGTTGTCGAGTGGCTTTCCTGTATATCGGGGAGGCCATTTTCTATCGGATGCGAAACTGCGACAAGTGGGTCAGTAGGAGTTGCTCGCCAAAATAAACGTGCGGCAAAGGAGTATTCGTGCCTACACGGAAAAATCTCCACATCTTATATTGTCGGCCCAAATCTTTGGGTTTCGGAGCTTTTGCGTCGTTGAACCACCCGGAAACCGCGCTCCCGTCGGGGAAGGTCTTGAATTCGGCATAGGCGTCGGCGCCGACCGCGAGGATGGCGGCAAGGACGAGTGCCTTGTTTAAGAATTTCATATAAATCTGTCGTTTATCAGAAATTCAGAAATAAGGTAATCGGACTCAATGGTCGACGCAAAGATCCGAAATTTTTATCTAATCATTCGCCTCTGAATAATTTCGGAACAAATTCGGTCAGATAGATTCGCCAGTTTTTCCAAATATGGCCGTCAGGAGTCTCGTAGTAAACATAGGGATAGCCTTTCTCGTCAAGCATCCTGCGATACTGAGTGTTTGCGTCGTAGAGGAAATCGGTGTTGCCGATGGCAATCCAGTAGAGCGCCGGTTTTCTGTCAAACTGCGTCTTCAGTTTACTGTCGATGTCGGTGTAGACAGGTGATTTCACATCATCATTCGGCTTGATGGCGGCGGAGAAAAGACCTACATAGTCAAACATGTCGGGATATTCTCTCGAAATGCCCAGTGAGTGGAAACCGCCCATCGACAGTCCGGCAATAGCACGGTGGGACTTGTCGGCCAGTGTGCGGTAGTTTGAATCGATGAAGTCGACCACTTCGGAAAATGAGACCTCGAATGAACCGTCCATCGTCTTGGGGAGCCTGATTGTCGGAGGCACCAGTCCTGATGAAGACTCGCCCGGGGCGGCCTCCTGAGCCACATTGCCGTTGGGCATCACCACAATCATCGGCTCGGCCTTGCCCGAGGCAATCAGGTTGTCGAGAATCTGGGCCGCACGCCCCAGTTCGGACCAAGAATTCTCATCGCCGCCCATGCCGTGGAGCAGATAGAACACCGGATAGCTTTTGTCACCCTTCTCATATCCGGCAGGGGTGTAGACCGTGAGCCTGCGGTCCATGCCGAGGGCGGGACTGTGATACCAGACCTTTGATACGGTTCCGTGGGGCACATTGCTGACTCTGTATAAGTCGGCCCTTTCGCCGGGGATTATGAATATGTTAGAGACAGAAGCCACATCGCGAAGCATGTAGACATTGTTGGGATCGTTGATACGGAGCGAATCGACAAGATAAGTGTAGCTGTATAGCTCAGGTGACAGAGGCGCAGCGGTTGTGAACTCCCAGAGTCCGTCGCTATTCTTTTTCAGTTCGGCTTTACCCGGGACATCAAAGGAGCCGTAAGGAGTTGAGACCTTTTCTGTCGGCAGGAAATCACCGGTCACGATTACCTGACGGGCCTTGGGCGCGTCAAGACGGAATGTCACAGTATTGTCGGGATGAATGTCGGGCGATATGATTGTAGGCACGCCCCAGATGGCCTGCTGAGCCAGCGCTGACAGCGAAAGGCTCAGTGCCAGTACGAGAGATAATGATTTTTCCATATATCGTAAGATTGATTAATTCAGTTTCACTACTGTCTTTTTACCATTGTAAGCCGTCTCGTAGGTCTTGCCGGTAGACATGTCCTTTATCAGGAATTTTCTTGAGGTCAGCATACCCGGATAAGCTCCTTTACGATTATGGATGGTGACAGTATTGTTTTTCCGGCTGTATGTCATGTCTATGGTCGAATATACTCCTTTTTTATAATTGTAGCCGTCACCTTCGTCCTCATAGAGAGTGAAAGAGCCGTCGGCTCCCGGATAGACTTTCAGTTCGAGTCTGTCCCAAGGCTTTTCGGTAGCAAACTGAACATCAGGACCTATCGGTATTATACTGCCGGCTCTTGCGAAGACAGGAATGGTCTTGATAGTGACAGGATATTCGATGGTTTGACCGCCCTGATATTTCTGACCGCTATTGAAATCATACCAGTCCGTGCCCGCAGGTAGATAGACCCTGGTCGAGCGCGGGGTCATGAAATCAATCTCAGTCGAAATCGTGGCGTCTGAGTTCACGTCCGACTTGTCCCATCCGGTATTCTCGTCAATATTGACGACAGTCTCGGGAGTATAGTGAGCGTTGACAACCGGAGCCACGAGCAGTGACTTTCCGAACATGTATTCTGAGTTGCAGTCGTGACCTTCGGTATCCGAGGGGAAATCCATCACGAGCGGGCGCATGAAGCTCGAGCGATTTGAGCTGACGTCCCAGGCGAGAGAGTAGACATAAGGAAGAAGAGCATAACGCAGGCGGATGGCATCCTCTAAAGCATCGAAAACCGGCTCCCCTTTTTGTCCGAAATTGTAAATCTCGCGGGGACAGTCGGCACCGTGGGAACGCATCATCGGAGTGAACACACCCATCTGAGTCCAGCGGACAGTCAGTTCACGGAAGAGAGGATTGTCGCAGGCTTTCATAGCGGGAGTGGCATAGCTGTTGCAGAAGAATCCGCCGAGGTCGGAATTGACGTTAGGATTGCCGGTCATGGAGAAATTCAGCTGCGCGGGAATCTGCTTGCGGAGCATATCCCAGGTCGAAGCCACGTCGCCGGTCCAGACGTTGCAGCCGTAGCGTTGCTGACCGACCCAGCCTGAACGGGTGAGAATGAAAACACGCTTGGAGCTGTCAGCCGCAAGCTGATGGTCATGGACACCACCTACTGTCAGTAGAGGATAGGCACCTCTAACCGATCTGAACGAACCTGCGCCGGTTGCAAAATCCCAGTTGTCGTCATAGTGGTCAGGCTCGGTAGAGTCCATCCACCATCCGTCCATGCCGAAATCGTGCAGGCGTCTGAGGTTATTCCAATAGATATCACGCGCCTCGGGCGAATAAGCGTTGTAGACCTTGACACCTGAGGGATAGTCCATGCGCGGAGGCCATCTATCGGCAATGCCCGACTGCGGCCAGGTGGCAATGTCAAACAGCAGATTCTTTTCGGCAAGCTGGGCATAAGGCTTGGTCTGCGGACCGAATGACGACCAGATGGATATGATGATGTGGACATTCATATCATGAATCGTATCGACCATGCTCTGCGGTCTGTCGAAATCAGGGTTCATGAATTCCATGGCGTTCCAGAGATAATTGTTTCCCCAATATTGCCAGTCCTGGATGATACCGTCAAGCGGGACACCGAGTTCACGGTATTTCTCAACAACTCCCACCGTCTCTTTCTGAGTCTTATAGCGTTCACGCGACTGCCAAAAACCGTAGGTCCACAGCGGGAACATAGGGACATCGCCGGTCAGAGCGCGGATTTCCGCAATAACACCGTCCGAATCGCCGCCATACATGAAATAATAGTCAATGTCAGGACCGATTTCCGAGAAAAACAGGAATCTGTCACCCTTATCGCTGAATGTCGTCGGTGAATAGTTATCCCAAAAGATACCGTAGCCCTTCGACGTCTGCATCAGCGGAATTCCATCCTCTATGTTGCTCGGGAAAAGCGCACGTGTCAGCCCGCGCTGTGAAAGGTTGCCGTGTTCGAGATTGCCGAGGCCGTAGACGGCTTCATCACTGTCAATCGAAAACGACTGCTCGACTGCGAGCGTCGGCTGATCGCTGTAACTGACGGGGCGGAATTCCGCCGGGCCTTTTTCAGCTGTCAAAAGTCTGCCTTTGTCGGTGTAAAATGAAACGAGGCCGGTCGATTTGTCAATCTCTACCCTCATCCGGTCGGATTTCAGGACAAACCTTCCGGACGACTCGCCGGATGTGAGTCTGACTTTATCCGGTGTGGAAATGACCGAATAGCTTTCGGCAGGTTTCCGGCTGTCGCCCGACTGTTTTTCAATCCTGACAGTAGCCGGAGTATAAAATGTAACTGACATTTTCATGTCTCCTATTTCAGCCCTGACGCCATTGTCAGTCCTGACAAAATCTGAGGCCGACAGAGGGAAGCACACCGACAGCGCCGTCAATGTTATAGCTGAGATTAAATGTGATTTTATTGACATGTCAAAGTTTTAATGCAAAAATAAATAAAAAAGCGGGATTTCCGGTCTGATTCCAGAACTTCAAGGATTCACATCCTCAGAACATTCAGGAAATTAATGTCCGAAAATCCCGCAGATTAACAATTATTTACCTTAAAATGCTGAGTCGAAGTTCATTTGGATGCACCTGTAAAAGCCTTGATAAACAATGGATAGAGCGGCTGATAAGTAGTGCGGTCAATCAGCTGTCCCCAGAAGAACACGCTGATATCCGCCTTGCCCTTTGAATAGCCGGTGATAAACTCACCGTATTTGACCTTCTCCTCTTCGGGGATACGGTCATAGGCGCCACATTCACCGATTACGACGGGAACTCCTCTGGAATTAGAGAATTCGACAAGCAGGTCGAGCTCTTTGCGGAGCATATCTTCGAAATCAGCAGTCCACGCGGGCATTTGCTCATCGGAAAGGTCGTCGAGCGAGCCGTCGAGGTTCGAGAAACCCGCAGGAGTGTAGTTGTGGACCTCGACAAGCAGGTGACCGCCGATTCTGTCGGTAGGAATGACGAGATTGTCAAGACGAGTCTCGCTGCCGCCACCGCCGTAGGTGTTCACGATGAGGTTGCGGTGGAGGTTGTTGCCTCCGGTGGCACGGACTGTGTCGACAAACTTCTGAGCGAGGATGTTGATAGCCTCATAGCCGCCTGCCACTGGCTCGACCCATGAGTCCTGCGCGTCGAGCATCTCATTGTAGCCTTCGAAGAGAAGTTTCTCACCATACTTGTTGAAGCGGTTTGCAATCTGAGTCCACAGGCTGCCGAATCTCTCGGAAATGGCATCAACATTCTCGAGGTCGGCGCAGATCCAGGCATGGTCACCGGCGCCGGTGTCGTGGTGGACGTTGAGGATGCAGTAGAGCCCTGCGTTGAGAGCGTAGTTGACGACTTCCTCCACGCGGTTCATCCACGGTTCCTTGACGGTCCAGTTATCATCCATGTGGAGATACCAGGTCACAGGCACACGCACACCTTTGAAACCGGCAGCCGCTACGGCATCAAACCAGCCCTGGGTCGCAAGAGGCTGTCCCCAGCATGTCTCGGCCGCCACGATGTCATCCCAGTCAAACCAGTCGCCGCAGGCATCGAGAGTGTTGTAGAGGTTGATGCCAGAGCCCATGTTGCGGCTCGCAGTCATGGCTGTCTCCCAGCCCGACTCATCAGCTGCGGCAGGCTGCTTCTGAGTCACGGTCACAGTCTTCACCTTGTCAGCGGCTTTGATAGTGACAGTACATGTGCGGGTCTCCCCTTTGCCGAGAGGCTCGGCTGTCAGTTTGATGTAGCGGGGCTCGTCAGCCTTTTCGGGATCTTCGCTGACAGTGGGGTCACCCGAGCGGTTGGAGAGTGTGAGCCAGTCGGAGTCGGCTGACTTCGTGATGTCCCAGTAGGCGTTTGTCACAAGTGTCAGCAGGACGTTGCCGCCGTAGGTGCCAAAATCCAGGTCGGTCACTTCGACGCCGTCGCAGGTCACTGAAAGCTCAACGGGACCGTCGGGCACATATTTCTCATCATCGTCGGAGCAGGATGTGAGCCCGATTGCGGGGAGCAACAGGCTTACGAAAAGCAGAAGCCTGTCCATTGTTTTCAGATAATATTTCATTGTTCAGAGGTTATTTGACGTAGAAACGGAAGTTGTCGTAGGCGATAATCACATTGTCACCGGTGTTGTCGTAGCCAAGGAAAATCTTGAAGTTGTCGCCACCCATGTCAGACGCGCAGAGGTCACCGTAAGTAGCGATGCCGGGAGCGATTTCAGTCATCGGGATGGCTACCGACATCCACTCGCCGGGCATAAGCTCGCCGCTCACACGGTCAGCGATTGCGATGCCGCCCTTCTCCTTGCCGAATACGGTAATGGTCGAAGTCATGTTGCCCGCAACGGTAAACTGCTCGTGCATATAGACCTCATAGCGGAGCTCGATGTCGCTCAGCGGAGTCGAGGCGCTGATGCCGGAAGGCGCAGCCTTGGAGTTGATGGTGAGGTTGTGGTCCCACCAGCAGGTGAAGCCTTCGAAGTAGACATAGTAGCCGGCGGATTTCTTTATAGGACTGGTCTCGGGAACCGCTGTCCAGCCCCAGACGGGATAGCTGCAGAAATGGTTGGTGCCCCATCCGTAGGCCATCTGAGTTCCGTGGCCGTCGAAGTCTTCATAGACGCGGCTGTAGTCATAGAACTGCAGGGTCTCGCGGCCACCGAGAGTGGCTACGGTAATCAGGCCGTTGGATTCGGCCGAGGGAATACGGTCAGGCATCGTGAACACAAGCTGGTCCATATTCTCGTTGGTCTCGACTGTGTTGACATCAATGTCAATCTCGCCACCGAGGTTGAGGACTGTGATATCAGTGAGATACTTGCCGTAGATTACGACTTTCTGACCGGGAACAGGCATATCGGTGGAGATGTCGGTCAGGACAGGTTTCTGCGGCGAGCGGGAGAATCCGCAATAGGCATTTCCGGCATAGCACTCGACCATATAGATGCCCTTGGCGGGAATCTCGTTGGAGGGCATGGTAAGTTTAATCTCCGTGCGGTCAGCGTTGACTCTGAAATCAGTGATTTCAAACAGGGGCACTGTGTCGAGGTCTGTCACATAGATATGCTCTACCTCGTGGAGAGTCGTTCCGATAAGGGTCACTTCCTGACCGGGAACCATTTCAGCCACACCCTGGTCATTGGTAGTCAGCTGTGCCTTGTAGAGTTCGAGAGTCGGGTAGCCTGCAATCACATGGAAGGCATAGGTGGCTGTACCATGGGTAGTCTCAATTCTGATTTCAAGCGGCAGAGACTCGTCGACACCACGGACCACGAGATCCTGGGGGATGGTCACGATGAGATGGGTCGAAGTGTTGTAGTTGCTGTTGAAGTAGACGTCCTGGTCATTGATATAGACATGAACGGCATTGTGCAGGTTGCTGCCCTCGATGAGTATCAGCTGCCCGACCATGGCGTCGGTGAAAGTGGAGTCCGAAAGAGCGGGGTCGGTGGTGCGGACACGCTCGATGACCGGCTGCCCGCCGCCGTTATTATCGTCGGAACATGACGCCAGCGAAAGGAGCGCGATGTTGGCAAGCAGTGCTGCCAGCAATATATAAAGTCTGTTCATGATACGTGGTTGATTAATCGTTAAAGTTATAATGTTCGGGTTCTGCCTTCAAGAGCGGATTCTGAATCACGTCGGTTTCAGGATAAGGCAGGAAGATATTGCCGGCAGTGATGTTGGCTTTGACTGAGGGCTCGATAATGGGGCCGAAAGGAGTGTCCTGATAGGTTTTCCAGTCCTCACCCTTCGAGACGAAAGTAATCTCCTGATTAGCGCCGATTGCAATCTCATCCCAGGTGTAGCCGCGATACTGGCCGTTGAAATATTGCAGCATCTTTTCAGGTTTCCACTTGTAGAGGTCAACGAGATAATACCAGTTCTGATACTCAAGTGAGAATTCAACACGGTTTTCACGGATAAGGTCGTCGAGAGTCACAGTGGCAGCCTCGTCGATACCTGCGCGGCGACGCAGAGCGTTGAAATATTTGATTTCATCGCCGGAAACAGACGAGTTGTTGCCGAGACAGGCCTCGGTGTAGACGAGATAGATGTTGGCAAGACGGACAATGTAGGTGTTGAGCGGAGAGTTCATGCTCGATACATAACCGTCGTTGTCATCGTCAGGGCCGCCGGGGACACCTTTTTTGAGGATAGAAGTGTTGCCGTCGTAGGTATAGCCGCCGTCGGCGATACAGATGTAGTCATAGTGGACGCCGGGGGTGACGAAGGTGGCGTCGCGGCGGATTGTCTCCCACTTTTCCTTGCCGTTGCTGCCGGTGTAGCAATACTGCATGAGCATGTCGGCTCCAGGATTGAGCGCGCTCCATGAAGCGACGCCGCCCATCATCTTCGCGTCGCCGCAAAGGTCGGAGTTAAGCGTGTTCTTGACATACCAGGGACCGTCGGCCGAGGCATACCACTGGAGCTGAAGCAGTGACTCGATGTTGTTGTTGTGGCGATATTTGAAAAGGTCGTGATAGTCGGCCATCAGCTCGGCACCGCTGTTGTTGATGATGTCGAGACAGAGCTCCTTACACTTGTCAAGGTCAGCTTGGTCGCGCTGGGCCTTGCCCCACCCTGAACGGCTGAGATAAGTCTTGGCGAGCATCGCTTTCGCGCTCCAGCAGGTGGCGCGGCCGGTGGCCGAGGGAGTAGCAGGGAGCTTTTCGGCGGCAAATTCAAGGTCGCGGATTATAAACTCGTAGACATCCTCCTCATAGTTGCGAGGACGCACAGGATTGTCGACCACATCCTGATTGTTTTCAAAAAGGATTACCGGACCCCATACGTGAACTGCGTAATAATACGCGCAGGCTCTCATCAGACGGGCTTCGGCGATAGCCGCTTCCTTAGCCCGCTGGGTGACCTCGGGCAGGCACTTGGTGTTGATGTTGGTGATAGTGGCGTTGGCCATCGTCACAACCGAGAAGAGTCCCTGCCAGGCGTTGGTCAGGTCACTGTTGAGCGCGTCGACAGTAAAAAGCGCGAACTGAGGAGAGTTGTAGGGCGAATAGACATCGTTTGCCCTCATGCTGCCAAGCATCCAGATGGCACGCGAGTTGTAGTCGAACCATGCTCTGTTGTAGAGCGGAGCTGTCGAGGATGCGACCGCGGCATCGGAAGCGTAGAAGTTGTCCTCGACATATTCACCGCTGGGAACCTTGTTGAGGAAATCATCGCCGCAGGAAGTGACACTGAGGAGTGCTGTCAGTCCGATGATATATTTGTTAAGTTTCATATTTCTATTCTAATTGGTATTAAACAAAGATTATAGGCTGACATTCAGACCGAAAGTAAACATGCGCTGCGAGGGGTAGCGTGCGTAGTCAACTCCGCGGAGAAGCACCTGCTGGTTGTAGGCACCGATTTCAGGGTCGTAGCCCTTATATTTGGTGAAGGTGTGGAGGTTCTGAATGTTGCAATAGACACGGAGCGACTCCACGCTGAACTTACGGGTGAACGAAGCGGGAACCGTGTAGCCGATGGACACGTTCTTGATGCGGAGATAGGAAGCGTCCTCGACATAGACATTGCTCGTGCGGGAGTTCTGATTTGACGAAGCCTGGTCGATGCGGAAGGTCGACGCTCCGGGGTTGGTGACGTGCATGTTGCTGAGTGTGCGCTTGCCGTCGGGGTCGATAAGGCCGACCTTGGCATAATCGCATACCGAAACGAGAGTAGCCCATCTGTTTGCAGGGTCGCTCTGCTCCTGAAGCAGATAGTTGTAGCCGTCGTTGCCGACCGAGCCGGTCAGGAAGAGGTTGAAGTCAAAACCTTTCCATGAAATCGAGTTGTTGAAACCGAAAGTAAACTTGGGTTCGGGATTGCCTATATAGGTACGGTCTTTCTCATCGATGACACCGTCGCTGTTGATGTCTTCATAGATATAGTCGCCATACCACACGCCTGTGCCCTCGGCTATCTCCTTGTTCTCGGGGATGGCCACGAAACGGGGTTTGCCGTTAGCGTCAAGGATGAAGTCGCCGTTGCGGTCTTTCATGTAGAAGTCACTCTCCTTTTCAAACATGCCGATTACCTTGTAGCCGTAAAACTGGGCCACGGGGTTGCCGACTGTAGTGTAAGTGAAGATGTCAGAATCGATTTTGCCCTGGATGCCGGTGCTCTCGGTGTAGAGCTTCATAACCTTGTTGCGGTTGAGCGAGAAGGTCAGGCCTGAGGTCCAGGTGAAGTCACGGTTTGAGATATTGACGGTGTTGAACGTAAATTCAAAACCCTTGTTGCGCATCTCGCCGGTGTTGACCCACGGAGAGGCGATGACACCGCTGATATATGCCGGGAGAGCGGCCTGCATCAGAAGGTTGTCGGTATTCTTCAGATATGCGTCAAAGATAAACTCAAGACGGTTGTTGAACATCGTGAGGTCGAGACCTACGTTATATGAATGTGTCTCCTCCCATTTCAGCTTGCTGTTGGGGAGAGAAGCCGGTGCCCCAGGCTGTGGCCCAGGGAGCCATCGTAGAACCATAGGCATAGTTGCCTGCGTTCTGGTTACCGACGATACCCCAGCCGAGACGGAGCTTTGCGTCGGCAAGCCACTGCACGTCCTTGAGGAATGATTCGTTTTTCAGACGCCATGCGAAAGCGGCCGAGGGGAACCAGCCCCAGCGGTTGTCATCGCCGAAAGTCGACGAACCGTCGGCACGGAGAGTAGCGGTCAGAAGATAGCGGTTGTCGAAGTTGTAGTTGATACGGCCGTAGTATGACTCGATTGCGAAAGAGCCGTTGCCGCTGTTGTTGGTGGCGGTCTTCATGTCGCCCACGCTGATTGAGTGGATATTATTGAAGAGATAACCTGAACGGCCTGCCGAAAGATTTTCCCATCCCGATTCCTGCGACTCGTGACCGGCCATCACATTGAGGCTGTGTTTACCGAAATCCTTCATGTAGGTCACATACTGCTTGAAGCTCGTATAGTGGCTGCTCGATGAAGTGCGGGTGCTCTGGCTGGTCTGCTTGAACTGGCCGAGAGTCATCGCGGGCTGGAAGAAGTAGGAATTCGCGCGGTCATAAGAGCCGCCATATTCGATGCGGGCTGTAAGACCGGGGAGAATCGTGATGTTGGCATAGGCGTTGATGAGAGCCTGGAGACCTTTGTTGTAGTTCTCGCGTGTGAGGGCGTCGGCAAGAGGATTCGTGTAATAGATGCCGAGCTGATTGTTTTCCTGATAGCCCCATGAGCCGTCGGGGTTCTTGGCCGGAACCTCGGGAAGCTGACGGAGAGCGGTGTGGATTACGTTGTTGTCATCAATGGTATTGTTGCGCTTGGTGCGTGAGAGCGATGACTGCGCGCCGACCTGAAGCCACTTGGTGACATGAGTATCGACATTGATGCGGGCGGTGAAACGCTGGAATCCCGAGCCGACGGCGATACCGTCCTGGTCGGTGTAACCGCCGCTGATGAGAAACTGGGTCGCTTCGCTACCGCCGCTGATAGTGACCTGATGATTCCACATGCCGGCGTCGTTGAAGATTTCTCTCTGCCAGTCTGTACCGTCGCCGAGAATAGAGGGATCGGCAAACTCCTCGCGCTCGCCCCAGCCGAGAATTTCGGCACGCTCATTGTAGAGCTGGGCATACTGGCGGAGGTTCATCGTCTTAAGACGCTCGGGAATCTGCTGGAGAGCATAGTAGCCCTCGTAAGTCACACGGGTCTTGCCTGCCTGACCGCGACGGGTGGTGATGAGGACGACGCCGTTTGACGCACGCGAACCGTAGATTGCAGTCGCTGAGGCATCCTTGAGCACCTCCATCGACACGATGTCGGAGGGGTTGATGGTCGACAGCGCCGATGTCTTGCCGTCAGACGACTTTCCGTCGACGGCCACACCGTCAATCACATAAAGAGGCTCATTGCCGTTGAGAGAGTTTGTACCGCGGATAGAGACCGAGATACCGCCGCCGGGAGAGCCGGAGTTCTGAGTGACCTGCACACCGGCCGCACGGCCCTGAAGAGCCTGGTCAGCCGAGGTAATCACTGTCTTTTTGATGTCGTCTGCGCCGACGGAGACGACCGAACCGGTGATGTCGCTGCGCTTCATGGTACCGTAACCAATCACCACAACGTCGTCGAGTTTCAGCATATCGTCTTTCATGGCGACATCAATCACGTTGTTCTCAACTTTGACTTCGGTGGTGAGATAGCCGATGTAGGAAAAGACGAGCATATCGCCTTTTGAAGCCTGGAGCGTGTAACGCCCGTCGACATCGGTTGCAACACCGTCATTCGTTCCCTTGATCAAAACACTGACGCCGATGAGGGGTTCCCCGTCGGATTCGGAAGTCACCATTCCCGAGACGGAAATCCGGGGACCGCCGGCAGCATTGAGTGAGATTGACGAGAGCAGCAGCAGAGACATCAGCACTGCCTCGCGGAAGCGAAGAATTAATGGTTTTCGCGAAATTAGTTTACTCATTGCTCATAAGATTTGAGGTTAAATTTATTTGGTATTAATGTCTGACAGCAAAATTACCGCTATTGCAAAGGATAGTTACTAAGCAATGTTAATCAAAGAGAGCCATAGTGAGGCTCGGGGATAATTTTTGTTTTCTAAAAGGTGTATTTTTGTTAACCCCGGGATTGAACATGCTTAAAAACATTTAATTACTCGTCCCAGTCGTCTGTGCGGAACGGGACAAGCGGAAGCCCTTTGAGGTTATGGATTCTGCCTATTGAGAAATTGCGGAAGCAATAGCGGACAGCTTTTATGTCAGCGACCTTGTCGGAAGTCAGCTCAATCGCGCGGTTGTAACGGAGCTCGATTGCCTTCGCAGGATGGAAGACCCTGTCGGCCCCGGCGACCTCGAAGCCTTCGAGATAACCGTTGGGGGTAAGTCCGTTTTCGATATTGTCAAGATGGACCACTGCCCTGCTTCCGTCCATGTCGACCGACCGGCAGACAGGATAGGAAGTGTCGACACCGCTCATACCATAGGTGCGGTTGGCCGCAAGGAAGGCAAGGCGCTCCCCAATCTCCTCCTTTTTCGAACCGTGGATGTCGTCAATCTCGTGGGGATAGATAAGGTCGGTGGTGCTGACAAAACCGCTGTTGGGAATGACGTCGGCCGCTTTGTGTTGCGCCTCGCGCAGAAGTGCCGCAATAGAGCCGTCGGGATTGCCATAGTTCCACGCGGGGATTTCCACGTAATAGAACGGGAGTTCTCCGCTCTGACGCCACTCGTCGCGCCATATTCTGACCATATCCGCAAGGCGCGAGGGATAATCCCTGTGACGACCGACATTTGCCTCGCCCTGATTCCAGAGGAAACCCTTGACTGTGTAACCGGCGAGCGGATGGAGCATGGCGTTATACATGACGTTGATACGCTCCCAGAGGTGGAGCACCGAATCGGGTGTCTGCTTTTCGCGCTCGACATTGCAGTCGGCATAAGTGTCGAGCTTCCATTTCGGCATCCAGCCCTCGACCTGACTTCCGCCGAGCGAGCAGTTGATTACTCCGACCGGCACACCGAGCATTTCATTGAGCGAGCGGGCGAAGAAGTAGGCCACGGCCGAAAATTCGCCGGCATTCTCAGGCTTGCTCTCCTGCCACTTTCCGCTGACACGTTCCTGCGGCTCATATTCGCCGCAACGCTCTATTGTCGCCACTCTCACGCCGGGATACCTGCCTGAATAGGCTATGGCCTTGCCAGCGTTTTCCACGGGCTGACACCAGAACCCCTCGAGGGGCATCTCCATGTTTGACTGGCCCGAGCAGAACCACACTTCGCCGATGAGGATGTTGTCAAGTCTCAGGTCGGAGCCGTCGCCTTTCAGACGGATTGTCTGACGCGTGTAGGAGGCTTCGGGTGTCGGCACTGTCAGCTCCCAGCGGCCATCCTGACCACCTGTCGCCGAATAGGATTTCTTACACCAGCTCGGTCTGACCGAAATCTTTGCGCCGGGAGAGGCCCAGCCCCATATCCGGGCATCGGATTTCTGCTGGAGCATCATATTGTCACTAAAAATTTCAGGGAGCGTGATTTCCGCATTTGCTGAAAGCAGCCCCGCTGCCGCGACTGCCGCGGACAGGATAAATCTTTTCATGATATTACATTTTTATTTTAAGCACAAGCGATATGTCGTTGGGTCTGACGTTGTCGGGTAGAAACACTTCAAGTCCGTTTTCGTCACGGCTGAATCTGACCTTTCCTGCTCCCAGCAGCTCGACCGACCTGACGCGGGCCTTGACTGCGGGGTTGTTTGCTGCAAGCGTCCGGATGTTCACTCTGTTGTTTTCCGGCCATTCGAGGACATGAGCATAAAGCGTCCTGTCCTTCGCTGTAAACCGTATGTCGGCGGACGTATAAGGGATATTCTTACCTTCATTGAATCCCGCACCGTCAAGAGGCACGTCAGTCTCAGTCGAAGGGCCCTCGCCGTAGACTGTCCACGGACGAGTGTCGAAAATACCCTCCCGGTTCACGTCCATCCATGCGGCGATGTCACTGAGAATCTTTTCCTCCTTGTCGTCAATAGTTCCGTCGCCTTTCATCGGGACACTCAGAAGCATATTTCCGTTTTTGCTGACAATATCGACCAGCATGTGGATGACGGTCTTGGCCGATTTGTACCAGTTGTGGTCGTAACACGAGCTGTTGTAATGCCATGTCCCGAGGCAAGTGCATGTCTGCCACGGTTTCGGCTGCGCTTCCGAGGGGACACCTTTCTCGACATCCCAGACAAGAGCTTCCTTGTGAGAAGCCTGAAGTTTCTTGCCGAAAACGACTGCCGAAAGCCTGCCGTCGTGGAGACGCATGTTGCGGTTATAGTAATGGGCCACGACATCGAGACCGGTGTTGTCGATGGGCCAGAATGGTAACACACTGTCATCGAAATATATCAAGTCAGGGTTGTAGCGGTTGATCATGTCGACGGTGCGGTTGAAGAAATTGTCGAAATACTCCTGCGTGGGTACGGATGTGCCCTGCGGCCAGTCCCACACACTCCAGGCATGGCCGCTCAGAGAATGGTTCTGCACATAGAGCTCCTGCGGGTCATAGCCCTCCCACCATTTGCCTTTGCCGTCCTCCTTGGTGATGACACGGGCGTCGTATGACACACCGGCATACTCACCAGCAGTGTCGGCACGCTGCGCTGTCTCATACCAGGTCCAGGCATGCGACGAATGAATACTCACTCCGAATGGAAGCCCCTGCCTGCGGGCGGCTCTCTCCCACTCGGCAAGAATGTCTCTTCGCGGGCCCATGTTGACGGAATTCCAGCGCTGATATTTGCTGTCCCAGAGGTCCATGTTGTCATGATGGTTGCCCATGGCGAAGAAATATTGCGCGCCGGTGCGCTTGTAGAGCGCCACGAGTTTTTCCGGGTCCCACTTCTCGGCTTTCCACTCGTTGATTACGTCCTTGAAACCGAATTCCGAAGGATGACCGTATTTCTCGATATGTTTCTTGTAGGCATCGCCTCCCTCCTCATACATCGCGCGGCCATACCAGTCGCCGGCCTCGGGCTGACACTGCGGCCCCCAGTGGGCCCATATACCGAACTTTGCATTGCGAAACCATTCGGGCGCCTCGTATTGCGACAGCGATTCCCACGTCGGACTGAATGGGCCTACTTCCGCCGGTTCGCGCTGCGCACAGATGTCGCCCGCGCAGGCCATTGCCATTGTCAGGATTGAGAGTTTACGGAATTTAATCATAGTTTTATTTAAGGGTTAGAAATTAACGGTTATAGAAGCAGATAGATGCTGCCGCTGAAAGGGGTGTAGTTGAGCTGCATGTTTTTCTGTCCTGACGGGCCGAGTTTCGTCGGGCTCTGGAATTTGGTCCCTATCGGCGGGATGGCATACATGAAACCAATCGAGCTTCCGGGACAGGGAGGTGCCGTGAAGTCGTTGCCGAACTCAGCCCGTGTGGGCTTGAGCATCTGAAGGAACATGTCGGGACGCGATGGAAGCAATGTGAAATCACCTTCGGTTGTCATCACAGTCACAGCCCGGCAGTCGGAGTGATAGCCCTTAAACTCGGGGTAATTCCATGACTGGCCCGTCACAGTGTTGTTGTAGTTCTTGGAATGGACGCCGAAGGTCACACCCTCACGACGGTTCTTCCACACTCTGTAAGGCCCGTCGCCAACCCACTCCATCGAGATGATTTTCTCCTCGGGATAATCGAAACCTATGCCGATATAGTCAGTCTCGCCATCGACAGAAAAGCTGTAGTCGACACGCGGGGCTTCATCGGGAGAGAATATCCAGCGTATCCACTGCGGGCCGTCAAATTGAGGCTCGACAATGCAGTTTTCGCCATCGCGGTAACAGGCTATATCCTTAAATCTATTCTCAGAAGTCGCTACGGCGGGATAACCGCCAAGCGAAAGAGTGCCACCTGGACGGCTGACGCTTTCGAGGCGACCGTCAGCCTTGCTGAAAATATAACTGTTGCCGCCCTGAGTGACAGTGATACGGCTGCCGTCCTCAGCGATTTCAACCGGGGCGGGTTTGAAAGCCGTTTTCAGACGCTGCTGCAAGTCCTCCCTGCCGAGGGGATGGCTGAAAGTGATGACTTCATGTCCATTCGGATCTGTCACACGGATTTTTAGCAGGTCATGACCGTTCAGACTTACGGGCAATTTCAAATCGACTACTCTCCTCTCTCCGGGAGCGCAGTCGGTGACTGCAAACTGATTTTCCAATACTTTTTTCTGAGCGAAATGTCCGTCAGAGTCAAGCGAAATATCTTCAAGGGAGTATGTGAACCGACAATCACCGAGATTGGTAAACATATAGTCGTTACCGACCCAAAATCTCACGACGCTGTCTGACGCAACGGCGAAACCGCTGACACGAACCGGCGACCATATCTCACGGACAGCATAGAAACTCCCCTCCTTCTCGCGGCGTGGGCCGAGGATGCCGTCAGGCGCAAGGTCACGGCGGCAGTCGATGCTGTCGTTCATATCGGCCCTCACCAGTCCCTCGTCGATAAGCGCCCAGATGAAGCCTCCGGCCGGAGCGCGGTGTTTCATCATCATATCCCAGAAATCGGCGAGCGACGCACCGCCACCGCCGTCAAATATACTGTGCATGAACTCTGTCGGGAAATATATGTCAGAGTCATAAAGCGTCGAGTTGACCACATAATTGTAGTCAGGATAATGCTTGGTGTCGGTTCCCGCGAAACGCTCCCACGGGTGGATGACAAAGCGGTGTTGCAAGTCATATTTCTCATAATCGCCGTCGACATCCCTGTTCCATCCGCCCTCGTTGCCGTTGGCCCACATGATTACCGACGGATGGTTGCGGTCGCGCTCCACGACTGAGCGGGCAAGACGGCCGGCCATCGGCGTGTCATATTTCTTCTGCCAGCCGCAGAGCTCGTCAATGACAAGCAGACCGACGGAATCGCAGATTTCGAGAAATTCCTTGTCGGGAGGATAGTGTGACATCCTGACGGAATTCATGTTCATTTCTTTTATCAGCATGGCATCGGCGAGCGAGATTTCACGCGACAGAGTGCGGCCACTCTCAGGCCAGAAGCAATGACGGTTGACGCCCTTGAAGATTACACGCTGTCCGTTGAGATAAAAACCGTCGGCCGGACGGAATTCGAATGTCCGGAACCCGATTTTTTCCTCGGTCCGATGGACGGTCATGTCTCCACTTTTAAGCTCCGCGACGAGGCGGTAGAGCACCGGGGTTTCATGCGACCAGGGGGTGATGCCACTCACGCGCATCCTCAGAGTGCCGCCCGGATTTCCGGCAATCGTCTCCGAAACGCACTCTCCCGAAAGAGTCTCGACATGGACGCTCACCGAACTCTTCTTCCCTCCGGCGACATAGGGACGGACAGCAAGCGAACCGTCGGCACGCGCGTCGACCGCAAGGGATTCTATATGGTCAGCGGGGCTGATTTCAAGATAGACCGGACGGTAGATACCGCCGAAAAGCCAGAAATCAGTCTGCCGCTCCGCGCGGTAGACCGATGTGTCCGACGGGCATTTTCTGACCTTGACCTCAAGAGTGTTTTCCTTGCCATAGGCAAGCAAACCAGTGATGTCATAACCGAATCTATAAAAACCACCAGAGTGGACGTCACCGGCTTTCCTGCCATTGATTCTGACTTCCGTGTCGGTCATGCTACCTTCAAAAACGAGTCTGACGTCGGAGCCCTTCCACGATTTGTCGGCTGTGAAACGATGACGGTAATAGCCCGTCTCGTCAGAGTCTTTCGGTTCTTCCCATCCGTAATAATATGTGCCGAATCCCTGAGTCTCCCAGCATGAGGGCACTTTTATTTTACTCCACTCGCCGGAATTCCGGCCTGATGAACACTTGAAATCCCAATAAATTTCACTGTCCTTGTCAACCCCCGACAGATAATGCCGGAGAGTTTCTTTGGAGGCTATCGGATTCATCAGTCCCGACAGCAGTAAGGATGAGAGAAGCAGAAGGTATCTTGACATGGCTTATCAGAGGTTTGTTCAGAGCTTTTTCATGATAGCGAGATCCCAGGGGCCGATGGTGAGGGAGTCGCCCGTGCAGACTTTCCTATCCGTAAGAATATCCACGGAATCCTGTTTCCTATATGTCACGGTCACAGGCCGATCGCTGTAGTTGAAGATGTATGTCAGTTCGCGGTTCTTGCCGTTCACGCCTGAACGCATGATTATCGGGAACTCATATTCATCTTCGGCAATCAGATTCTTGTCGAGAGCGGCCAGCCTGACAACCTTGTTCATAAGCGTCTGTGAGGGATATGTGCCGATATAGTAAAGTTTGCCCTTTCCGTAACTGTTTTCAGTCACCGCCGGCCACTGGCCGAAAAACTGGTGGTCGGCATAAGCGAGAGGTCTGGCAGTCTCGGGAATCAGAAACTCATACCAGGTGTCGATGCTGTTGTCGTCGCCAAGGCCGAAAGCATTGTCTTTAAGTTTCATCGGCCATATCGAGGAATATTCCTGATAGTAGAAACCGCAGACCTTTCGCAACGGACCGGGAGCACACTCGGCTCTCACGGCCGAATGTTCATTGCAATATGCGCTCTTGAGCATCATGACCACGTTTCCGCCCTCGCTTACAAAACGGTCGATGGCACTGAGCAGACTGTCGTCAGCCACATAGAGCGGAGGAATCACAAGCATAGAGTAGCCGCTGAAATCGCGGACCTTGTCGCAAGGGATAATATCGGTCTCTATGTTCTGATTGTAAAGGGCTCTGTGGGCGAGATGGACTGGATAGTTCACATCGGTCGGATAACCGCCGCCGTTGATGTAGGGCATGAATGTGAGGGCATGGTGTGAGTCATGGCTGTAGAGAATGGCGACCTTGTTATTCTTTTTTAGATTGACTATGTCTCCGCCGATTCTGTCAAGTTCTCCGGCAGTCCGCTGAAACTCCCTGTAAATGCGGTTGGGCAGAAGATCGTGGCCGAGGACTCCACGCCAATAGGTCTCCTGTCCGTAATGGAGAGTGGCCCAGTGCCAGTATTCTACCATATTCGCGCCGGAGGCATAGTGGGCATAGACATTCTGACGCAACTGATTGTCAAATGGAGGATACTGACCGGCGGAATCCCATCCCGTTCCCTGAGCGTTGGTCTCGGTTATTAGGTAATTGTTGCCGGCCACGGTTCTGACAAAGTCACCGGCATAGGCTATAAGCTGACCGTCCTGACCGCCCTGGACACCATGATAGACGTTGATGGCCGGATACTGCATCTGGCGGAACGACTCGACCTGGTCAGCATTGTGGAACGCAGGCATGAAACAGTGGGTGATGAACTGGTCCTTGCGCTTGTATTCATTCACTATGTCACACTGCCAGTTGAGGAAGTCGGCAATCTGTCTGCGATTATAGCGCTCCCACTCGTTCTTATATGAAGGGTTGGTCACTCCGTCGCGCTCATAAAACTCCTCCCAGGTGTTGATATTCATGCCCCAGTAGTTCATGCCCCACTCTTTGGTGAGGAGATCGAGGTCACCGCCAAACTTCTCCTTGACGTGATTTCTGAACCCGATGAAGTAGTCGCGGTTATTGATTCCGCGCGATTCAAGCTCATTGTCGACCTGATAGCCGATGATGGCGGGATGACCGGCGTATCTTTCGAGCATTTTACGGATTATGCGCTCGCAGTAGAACTTATAGGTCGGATTGGTGAAGTTCATATTCTGACGGATGCCATAGTGCGACTTCTTGCCGTCGATTTTTTCCGAGAGGACTTCAGGATATTTGTGGGCGAGCCACGCAGGGATTGAATAAGTAGGTGTCCCGAGGATGACCTTTATTCCCGCGGCTTGAAACTTGTCGATTATCGTGTCCATCCACTCGAATCTGAACTCATTTTCCTGTGGCTCGAAAATGCCCCAGGCCGATTCGCCGACACGCACCACCGACAGTCCGGCCTCTACCATCATCGCGATATCCTTGTCGAGTCGCTCGGCAGGCATATACTCATGATAGTAGGCGGCACCGTAGAGAGGCTTGTCAAAGGTGTATTGCGCTTCGGCTCTTAGGACAGCTATGACAGTCAGGATTATCAGGATATATCTCTTCATTATACACTATAATATACCGGGTGGTTATCAGATGCCGGTCTCCTTGAATTCGAACCAGTCGAAATCGGCAGGATTGGTGTTGTCCTTGCCATTGCCCGAGGCATACATGGCGATGTAGACGCCTGTGAATCCTGTGATGACTTCATTGGAGAGATTTTTAGTCGGTGCGCTTCCTATGAGACGGCGGTCTCCGTTGTCGGCGCTGTTGACCCAAAACTTGTATTCGTCAGGCGTAGATGTGATTGAAAACACGACGTCCCCCTCAGGAAGGTCGGCATAGCTGACCCCGGCTTCTTTGTCGTCAAGATATTGGCGCATCATGGCTACGCGTTTGCCGTCGCGCATCGTGAGCAGCAGGTCATAGTGGTTCTTGTCATTGCCGCGGATAATGAGACCTGCCTCCTCGTTGTCGGCGACGGGAGTGAAGTCAATCTTAGCGGATGCCTCCATATTGAGCGCGGTCTGACGACGGCCGACAAAGGCAGGCGAATCATTCTGTTTCAGCGAGAATGACGAACCGTTGAGACGCAGATGTCCGGGACGGGCTGTCAGCGACCAGTCCTTGTCATAGGGATTGCGGAGGAAATTCCAGTGAAGTCTGAGTTTTTCGCCGTCGAAATCGTCTCTTTCAGACTCCTTCTCCCAGGGATGGATAGCAAGGTCGGGACGCTCGTATTCCATTTCGACGATGCCGTCGGTGCTGACTCTCGGCCAGCCGTCTTCTGTCCAGGTGACAGGTGCGAGGAAGGTTTCACGGCCTATGTGCTGATACTTGCCGTTCTGCGGACGGATGCCGAGACACACAGCCCACCAGCTGCCGTCCTGAAGCTGCACGAGGTCGGCATGACCGATTGCCTGGAAAGGATGGTCAGGGACATCCTTGTTCGAGAGGACCGGGTTGTAAGGACTGGGCTCATAAGGACCGTAGGGCGATTTGCTGCGCTGAATCACCTCGCGGTGCTCGTAGCCCGTGCCCCCCTCGGCCGACATGATATAATAGTAGTCATTGATTTTATAGAAATGAGGACCTTCGGGCGATGCACCTCCGAGACCCGAAGCCACCTTGCGGCGGGGTTCGATTTCCTTACCGGTGTTCACGTCAATGGTGCCGAGCAGGAAGCCGCCGGCATTGTCGGGACTGAGATAGTAGGCTTTGCCGTCATAGAAATCGAGCGAGGGGTCTACCCACCACTGGTCGAGCCACACGGGGTCTGACCACGGCCCGGCCGGGTCCTTCGCGCTTACTATCGAGATGCCGTGAGAGCCCTCGCCGCCGTAGTTGGTACCGATGATGTAGAATGTGCCGTCGTTATAGCGCAGTGTGGGAGCATACTGGCCTCCCGATGTGCCCGCGCCTTTAAGCGGATTGCTTTCAGGCGTGGCAAGCGCATGACCGATGATTTTCCAGTTGACAAGATCGCGGCTGTGGTAAATCGGCAGACCGGGATAATATTCGAAAGTAGAAGTCACGAGATAGAAATCGTCACCGACACGGCAGATGCTCGGGTCAGGATTCATGCCTGTGAGGATAGGGTTTGTAAACGTCTCCCTTGACGAAGAACACGAGCAGGCCATGGCAGCCACTGCTGAAATCAGGATTGATCGAATGGTCATAGTTGGTCAGTTTTGAGGTTATGCACTGCGGCCGGACAAGGCCTTTGAGTTATATGCCGCAAAGATAGGACACCACGTCCGTTATGGTCATTTTTATGGTAAAGATGAGGTGTAACAAGAGTTATAAATCCCGAAATAATGTTATAAATAGGAGCTAATTTTGTTAACCGCACATCGCAACATTTTGTCCTACTGCAATATACCAAATCACGTAAAGAGTTCCGCCCATATACAAAAAGGACTTCCGCGAATGAGCGAAAACGACTTTTTATTATAACTTTGTCACTGGATTAGTAACTATCATTATCAACCTCAACTCACGAATGAGACATTTCTTCATATCACTCATCTCAATCGCACTCGCACTGTCGGTGACGGCATCTGAAAACATACTCTTCAAGCATTTCACCATGCGCGACGGCCTCTCCGACAATCAGGTCAACAGCATCACGCGTGATTCCAGAGGTTTCATCTGGATTTCCACATCCCACGGCCTGTGTCGCTACGACGGTTATGAGTTCAGAAATTTCATGAAGGAAAGCGACAATCCGGAGAGCCTGCCCTTCTACTATGTCGAATCTGTTCAGGAGGACCATGAGGGTCTGCTGTGGGTTTCGTTCAGCCTGAAAAGATATGCCTGTTACAATCCGGTCAAGGAAGTGTTCACGGGTGCCGGTAAAATGCTTTCGGAGAAATACGGGATTGAAAGCGAGCCCGGATTGATTTATGTCGACGGGAAGAAGGATTTGTGGGTAGCCGCCAAGGACGGAACGCTCTATCATGTCAGTTCAAAGGACGGCAAGACCGTCAGGGTGAAAAATGCCCGTAGGGAAGGTGTGGATATAACGTCCGTCAGCAGCACTCCCGAAGGTGTCGCCGCGATTTATTCCGACGGCAGTTTCATCAACATCAGCCGCGACGACAACACTGCGGGAAAGTCCAACGACCATATCGGCAGAATCAGCCGCAACACCCGTCATGATTACCGGATTTTCTGTGATTCCGACGGAGATTACTGGATTAAACGCGTAGGTCAGACATGGCTCTATCACGCTCAGGACGGCAGATGGACAGACCTGTCTGCCCCCTCCTCGATTCTCAGCGGCAAAAATGTGAAATCGTTTGCCTCCGACCGCCACGGCAGGATATGGCTGGCGATCGAAAACGGCGGCATCGACATCGTCGAGAAAAAGACAATGGAGGTCGAGCATCTGCGAAACAATGTCGCGGACCCGAGAAGTCTTTGTGAGAACAGTGTGATGTGTCTTTATGCCGACCCTGACGGCGGAATGTGGGCGGGCACTTTCAAACACGGACTATCATATTACAACGAGAACGTTTTCAGATTCCGCATCGACAATTTCAACGAGTTTCACAGCATAAGGAATTTCAACCCCGACGTCACATCCATCACCGAGGATACTGACAGAAATCTGTGGTTCGCAACGCCGAGCGGCATCATTAAAGTAGACCGTCTGACAAAAGAGAAGAAACTTACGGCTCTGCCCCAGGCAAAAGACGGGCAGCCTGAAATGACAATCATAAGTCTGCTTGCCGACCGCAGAGACAATATATGGCTCGCGACCTACAAACACGGACTGATAAAGTATGACGGCAAAGAATTCCGCCATCAGACTCTCGATCCTGACAACCCGGGCTCGCTCGTGAACCGGACTGTATGGTCGATGGCCGAGGACAAGTCGGGCTATCTGTGGATAGGAACATGGGGAGGCGGCCTCTACGGGCTCGACCCCGACAACGGACGCATCAGGAACTATGCGGGCGGAGACGAAAATTTCAACAGAAGCGAGATTGCGTCAATCTGCCTGTCAAACGACAACAACATCTATCTCGGAACCACCTACGGCATCGACGTATTCAGCCCCATCACCGGGCGTTTTGAAAAACTGCTCGGCAACCGCAGCGGCAGCCAGCAGCTGACCAACACGCAGATTGTCCAGCTGTTTGAGGACAGCCGCGACCTGCTCTGGATAGCCACACGCGAAGGACTGAACGTCTATGACCGCAGAAATGACGAAATCATCCTGCCTATCAAGGAACTCAAACACACGATAATCTTCGGTGTGGCCGAGGATAACGACAAAAACATGTGGGTCACCACCTCCGACGGCCTCTATCACATAGTCGTCAACAGCAACCCGAATTCCCGCAGATTCACTTTCTCACATCAGCCATATTACACACGCAGTTCGTTTGAGGATTTCGGATTCAATCAGAACTGCCTGAAGAAACATTCATCGGGCGTGATTGCGAGCGGCGGCATCTGTGGCATCAGCCTCATCAATCCGACGGAGCTGAGATATGACACGGTCCTGCCCGACGTCCACTTCACCGGCCTGCAGCTGTTCAACCGCGACATAAAGATTGACAGCGTGTATGACGGCGTGAGAATCCTCGAAAGCGCGCCCGCTTTCGCAAAGGAACTCAGGCTCAACTATGACCAGAATGTATTCTCGGTCGAGTTTTCGGCGATGAACTATGTCGCGCCCGAAAATGTCACCTACCTTTACATGCTCGAAGGCTTTGATTCAGACTGGATGAAATCGACTTCAAACAAACTGACCTACACCAATCTCGCCCCGGGCGAATATACACTTAAAGTCAAGGCCATCAACGGCGACGGTTACGGAAGCGACCGCGCAGCCGAGCTGAAAATCAGAATCAATCCTCCGTTCTGGAACTCATGGAAGGCATATATCCTCTATTTCATGCTTTTTGTCGGAGTCATCATGCTCATCAGGATGTATCTGCGCCACAACGAGAGTCAGAAATACGAACTTCTGAAAATCCAGCAGGAAGCGCGACAGAAACATGAGCTCGACGACATGAAACTGCGCTTCTTCACCAACATCTCTCACGATCTGCGCACACCTCTGACGCTGATTCTCACGCCGCTCGAATATGTCATAGACCATATCGAAAACGGCGACATGAAAGACAAGCTCGAGATGGCGCGCAACAACGCCATGCGTCTGCTCGGGATGGTCAACCAGCTCCTTGACTTCCGCAAGAGCGACATGAACGGCCACAATCTGAATCCGACGTGCGGAAACATCGTCGACACTATCCGCACTATCTGCGACAATTTCATCGAGTATTCCGAACACCGCAACATAAATCTGACCTTCTTCTCGTCGGTCAAGTCGCTCTACATGAAGTTTGACCAGGACAAAATCAGCAAAATCATGATGAACCTCCTGTCAAACGCCTTCAAATTCACCCCGGAGGGTGGACGTGTCGACGTCTCGCTTGAACTCACTGCAGCGACAGCCGACAGCTCCGAAACACTTGAAATCAAGGTGGCCGACAACGGCTGCGGCATCGACGACGAACACAAGAAAATGATTTTCGACCGCTTCTATCAGATTCCCAACGCCAACGGCCCCCACTCCACGGGCAGCGGCATAGGCCTGAATCTCGTCCAGGAGTTTGTCACACTCCACAACGGCACTGTGACCGTCTGCGACAATATCGGCAAAGGCGCGGTGTTCATCATCTCGATTCCTGTTGTCAGACCTGACGCGAGCGATGCCTCCTCCGTGTCGGAAAGCTGCGGCCCTGACACAGCAAAACCGTCGGCCGACAGCGCCGCGGACATCGCCGAGGCGTCAGAAAAGGAAAAGGCCGACAACAAGCGTCAGACCATACTCATAGTCGACGATAATTCCGATTTCCGAAAATTCATGAACGACTGCCTGAAAGAGCACTACGAAATCCGCGAGGCAGCCGACGGCGCCAGGGCATGGGAAATGATTCCCGACCTGCAGCCCGACGTGATAGTGTCGGATGTGATGATGCCCGAAATGGACGGCAACGAGCTCTGCCGCCTGGTGAAAACCGATATCAGGACGTCACACATACCCGTCATTCTCCTGACGGCACGCGCAGCAAAAGAGCATGAGCTCAAGGGACTTGAAAACGGTGCGGACGACTACATCACAAAGCCGTTCAACCTCAGCATCCTCACCCACCGCATCAAGAATCTCCTCGTCAACCGTCAGGATTCCCGCCGCAAGGCCATGGACATATCCCCGAGCCGCATCAGCATCACTCCGCTCGATGAAAAGCTCATGAAGAAAGCCATCAGCTATGTCGAGGAAAACATGGAACGCAGCGACCTCTCCGTCGAGGAACTAAGCAGCGAGCTCGGAATGAGCCGCGTGCATCTCTACAAGAAACTTGTCGCGATAACCGGCAAGACTCCCGTCGAGTTTATCCGCATCATCCGTCTGAAACGCGCCGCGCAGCTCCTCGCCGAGAGCCAGCTCAACATAGCCGAAGTGACTTATCAGACAGGATTCAACAACCTGAGCCTGTTCCGCAAATATTTCAAAAATGAGTTCGGGGTTCTCCCGTCGGAATATCAGGCAAAATACAGCAAAAAATATAACGAATCCATCTGAAAACCGGTAGATTCGTTATATTCGCGTATTCTGAACAATTCTAATTATCCGGACTTGGCGGAGCTAAATTTTCATATCCTTGCGCAGTCTGAAATCGGCTGACGACGCACCGACCGCAAGTTGCACCCTGCTTCCCGAGGGCAACATGAAATTCTTAGCCTGCTTGTTCCAGGAGCCGAGTTCGGTGAGCGGGATTTCAAAAGTGACGTTCCTGGTCTCACCCTTTGCGATAGCCACGCGGTCAAACGCTTTCAGTTTGTAGGGCCCGTCCTCATCAGGAAGCGAGACGTAGAGCTGGGGTACTTCCTCTCCGTCTCTGCCACCGGTATTGGCAATCAAGAAAGAGACATGAAGCCTGCCGTCTTTCACGCGGGTTTTCAGGCTGGAATATTCAAAAGCGGTGTAGCTGAGACCATAGCCGAATGGATAGAGCGGTTCGTGGCTGCTATACATATATGTACGTCCGGCAGTAATGTCGTAGTCCATAATTGGCGGCAGGTCAAGGATGTCGCGCACCCATGTCTGTGTGGTCCTCGCGGCGGGATTTACCTTGCCGAATATCACGTCTGCCACGCCATTGCCCTGCTCCTGCGAGCAGTGGGTCACGTGTAGTATTGCCGGGAGATGTCCGTCACTCCAGTTGATTGCATAGGGAAAACTGCTCACGAGGAGAAGCACGGTGTTGGGATTGGCTGTCGCAACCTCTTTCACAAGATCCTCGTCGGGAAGCATTAGCGACCTGCGGTCAACGGCCTCGCGTCCGTCGGAAGGCACAGGGCAGAAAAACCAGTCTGGGCGGGTGCCATAGGGATGGTTGCCGACGCAGACAATGGCCAGGTCCGCACCCAGGGCTGCTTCGACGGCTTTACCCATGCGGTTGTCCTGTGCATAGACTATCTCCGTGTCAGTGCCGACGAGGGCATTGCGGATACCGCTCAACACCGTCACTTCATAGGGCGGAGCGCTTCCATACCAGTCCTGGACAATCTGGTCGGCATAAGGGCCGATGACGGCAATCTTCCTGAGCCCCGCGGGGTCGGCAGGCAGAAGCCGGCGTCCTGAGGACGCAAGGTCATTTTTGAGCAGCACGACTGACTTGGCTGTGGCTTCGCGGGCCAACGCGGAAGCATAGGGCGTCATGAACGGAGCGACAACAGTTGTGTCGCGGCCGATGTGACGATAAGGGTTCGGAGAATCCTCACCGTCAAGAAGCCCGACTTTCAGAGCCACCTTGATATTGCCGCGGATTGCCCGCTCGATATCCTTTTCGGTAATAAGCCCGGCGGCAAGTGCCTCTCTGATGTCGTCCTTGTAACTGTCAAGAAACTGGCCTGTGGTGGCTTTGACAACTGCTGCGGCACCCTCGCTGCGGGTCGGGAAACGCTTGTGGGCGTTGATGAGCAGGCCGAGCGCGCCGCCGTCGGTACAGATTATACCGTCGTTGCCCCACTCCCGGCGGGTAATCGAGTCGAGACAGGGATGTATCAGCATCGGGATACCGTTCCAGCTGTTGTAAGCGGCCATGAAAGCTCTCGAACCGCCCTCCGTTATACCTTTGTAGAAAGGATAGGAATAATATTCTCTGAACAGGCGGCTGCCGAAGTCCGATGAAGTGCTGTCGCGGCCGAACTCGTTGCTGTTGGCAAGAAAATGCTTCATCAGTGCGGCCGTTTTCCAGTAGCGTGGATCGTCGCCCTGCAATCCCCGGATTTTGGCCACCGATAGTTCGGCGACAAGAAACGGGTCCTCGCCGAAGGTCTCCTCCGTGCGTCCCCAGCGAGGGTCGCGCGCAAGGTCGGCGTTAGGAGCTCTTATGACGAGAGCTTCCCAGTTGATGCGCGGATGTTGGGCATAATAGCGCGTCTCCTCGGCGACCTGCGAGGCAATCCGGCGGATGAGGTCACGATCCCAGGTTTCCCCCAGCCCGTAAGCCTGCGGGAAGATAGTCGACGGGAATTTTTCCTTCCTTTCGCTTCCCGGCCCGTTCAGCGACAGGCCGTGGAGACCCTCGACCTGATGACAGTGTCCGATGCCGAGACGGGGCACTCCAAGGTCGGTTGACAGCAGGGAGATTTTCTCGTCAAGCGTCAGCAGCGAGATGACATTGTCGACACGCTCGTCATCGCTCAGGCCAAGATTATGGAAGGGATAATCAGCGCCGGCCGCTCCAATCGAAACTGAAACGGCCAACGCAAATAAACTCAGATATTTTTTCATAGAAATTCAGTCATTCAGATTTCTTCTCTAAGCCACTTTTCAAGTTCGGCAGTCCACTGGCTCTTATAGAGAAACCCCTCGCCATAGCCCCAGCCGTGACCGCCTTCGGGATAGGCGTGGAGCGATGCGCGGACTTTGTTGGCAAGCAGAGCTGTGTAATAGTTAACACCGTTAGCGACGGGGACGGCATTGTCGTCAGATGAAAGCATGATGAAAGCCTTAGGGGTATTGGCCGTCACCTGGTGCTCGTTGGAAAATTTCTTTTCGAGCTCTTTTGTCGGATTCTCGCCGATGAGATTGACGCGCGAGCCCATGTGGGTGTAGGCGGCATCCATTGTGATTACTGGATAGAAGAGCACTTGGAAGTCAGGACGGGTTTCGGGCGAACTGTAGTGTGTCGCGAGGGTCGAGGCGAGGTGACCGCCGGCAGAAGCGCCCATGATGCCTACCTTGGACGGATTGACACCCCACTCCCCTGCGTGGCTGCGGACAAGGCGCATGGCCTGCTCAGCATCGGCAAGCGGGAGGGTGTAGTCACCCTGAGGCAGACGGTATTTCAGCACGACGTAGGTTATGCCCTGACGGTTGAACCATTCAGCCATATCGTGACCCTCATGACCGGTAGCCTGCCAACCGTAACCGCCGCCGGGACACATCACGATAGCTTTGCCGTTGGGCGATTTTGGGACATAGACAGTTATAGCCGGGTCGCGGGTGAAGTCGTTGGAACGTATGGCGGCAGTCTTGACAGCCGAGGTATCTGCGGGATTCTTGTCCCAGAGAAGCATCTCGACTTTCGTCTGAGCTGTGGCGGCAAGACTCGCAGCAAGGAGGCAGAAACTCAATATCTTTTTCATATATCGACAAGTTTGATTCATTTTATTCGCCTACAATCACAAAACCGCCGTCAGGCATGATTTCGACCGGAACAGAAGCCGCATTTTTCAGCTTGAGCTGCTTTGCTTTGAGCTCCTTACCCTTCTCGTCGGCATAAATCACGGCTTTTGCGCCCTTCAGACCGAGCGCCGAAAGGTCAAGTTTGACTTTCACCGGCTCCTTGAGGGCATTGACTCCGGCGATATACCACTTGTCGGCATGCCTGCGGGCAAGAACGACATATTTGCCGGGATAACCGTCAATAAGCCTGGTATCGTCCCATGTAGTCGGGACGGCTTTCATAAACGCAATAGCGTCGGCGGGGGCTTCGGTGAGATTATTGGGAGTAAGGGCGAAATTCTGCACCGGGTTCTGAAAGAGGATTGAGGTGGCGAGCTGGAAGCCGTCGCCGGTCAGACGTGTGTTGCCGCTCTTGTTGTCGCGGTTCATGCGGCGATTGAACACCGAGCCGCCATATTCCATCAGGGCGACAGCGTTGCGGATAAAGGGATGGAGAGTCGCATGGAAGGCTTCGAGGTCACAGTGAATCTGCTCGAAAATGAGATTTTCAGAAGCAAACACAGCCTCGCTGCCGACATGATTGGGATACATTCTCTCCCAGCCGCGCGGGAGTGTGCAGCCGTGGAAAATCACGTCGATACCGTGGTCGGCCGCGTCGCTGAGAATATCTTCATATAGGCGCATCGTCTCCTGCTTGTCTCCGCCGAAGAAGTCGACCTTGATACACTCCACTCCATTATTGCGGAGCCATTTCATCTCTTTCTTGCGCACGATGGGACGGTCCATCTTATTGGTAGGGCTTTGGACAATGTCATTCCAGTGGCCGCTCGAAGAGTACCAGAGTATAGGCCGGATGCCTCTGTCCTTTGCATAGCCAAGCAGCTCGGGCATGCGCTCATAGCCGATATTCTTGTCCCAGCCGGCGTCGATGAGGATATTCTCATATCCGAGGTCTACGGCGAGGTCGATGAATGTCTTCTGGTCTTCCATGTTCATGGAATTGTCCTGCCACACAATCCAGCTCCACGTTCCTCGGCCGGGGCGACCGGGGCGGCTTGTCTCATAGCGGGGCTCTACGACATTCCAGGGAATGGTTGTCTCCACGATGGGAGCGAGATTGTCGGCCACGGTGATTGTGCGCCAGGGAGTTGAAGCCGGGAGAGCTATGCCGGGGGCGGCAGTGCCGTTGCCATTGTTTTCCTCGGGCATCGGATATGCTATCGAAAAAACACCGTCATTGTAGTCACTGAGGTGCGACGCGCAGTAGTAGCCGTCTACTCCTGTCTCCGAAAGCAGAGCCCAACCCTTGTCGCCGACGCGGAACAGGCCGGGGAAAGTGAAGCCGCGTCCGAACTGCGATGGTGTATCCATGGCGGCATCGGTAATATAATACTCCTCATAGCTCGGTTTTGTGCGCTTCCAGCCAATCATCGGCTCGCTGTGGGAGGTAAGGAACACCTTTGTCTCTCCGGGGAAACGATAGCCGGTCGCCTCGCTCCTGACAACCATGGCGCCGGTCTCGCCGTTGTTCTGGCGAGGGATGACATAGCGAAAGGCCACGTCGTTGTCAGAAACCAGCCACTCTACAGAGACTTCATGACCCTTGTCATTTCTGAGCGTGGTGATAAGACGGTTTGCCTCATAGTCAATATGGCTCTTCTTGATTTTGTCCTGGTCGTATGACTTCGAGACTTTCGATGTCTCAGAGCCGACGAGCGACATCCCCTTGCTAAGGTCGCCGACATCTGTCAGCAGACCCAGCGGAGAGTTTTCAAGAATAGTATTGCCGTCATAAAATACCGAGTACACAGGTCTGCCGCCGGCGACATCGGTCACGACCTTCAGTTTTCCGTCGGGGCTCGCCACAGTCAGCGGCGATGCCCATGCGCCGGCTGAAATCAGCAGGCTCACACCAAAAATAATTGTTTTCATGTTTTAGTTTAAAAATGTGACGATAGTTGATTCAGGAGCGACGCGGAAATCCGTCATCCATACGCTCCGGCTTACAATGCAAAATTAATAATTGTGCCACATTCGGCTTTACTGTTTTGATATAAACTACCCCCGCCGGGCGGTAGAATGATAACAATATGTAATAATAAGGTATAACAATTGTTGCAGCACACTGAAAACAGGCATTTTTTCGTGTTTTGAGTTTTATTTTTCTATCGGCCACCCGCCGTTGAGCGGTCGGCGTTGGCATTGGCGTCAATCAGTTTCTGAGCTCCTCGTTTCTGACGACCCCATTGCAGGTTGTATGATACGGAAATATAGGGAACCCGAAAGTCGACACGCATGTGCTTTACATTCGAGTTGTAGTGATTGAGTTGCTTGGAGCCTTGTTCAGACTACTTTCCACACTTCCTTTTGTCAGAGGGGATGACCGGCCGTATTGCCGGCTGAATTTGCAATCATAACGCCGCCCATTCAGAAAAAGATTAGTACTTTTTCAAGATTGCTGCTGATTTCCGGTGATTTCCGCCCTCTCCAAACCAACACGCCCGATTGTTGTTTCGCCTATACACGCAATTCCATATTCGGAAGCATCTTTCTTTCATCGTCCGTAGGTCTGTACCTGTCCGTCGCAACGGCCAAGTCATGAATAAAAGCTGTTTCCGGCCAACCTCACCGGGATAATCTCCAGGTGTTTCAAACACTACACGTCCACAACTAATCCAACCGTCAGGAGTTATCGTTTTCGATGCTCACAAAAGCATGGGCAAGTTATGTGATGTGCTGCACCAAATGGAATTTGCAGCACATCACCCCTTGCCGTATGTCTGGTTGGTCATGCTCCAGAGTCGCAATCCCCGTTGCCTATTTCATGCTTACTGTTTTATTGAGGTTTGCAATGAAAAGAAAAAGCCCACAACTCTCCAACTTTGAAGACCTGTAGGCTATATCAGTATAGTATGATGTTCACATAGGACGTCGCCCCGACCGTTTTCTTTCAGGTATTCCACAAATGCTCCCACCATTTCTGGGGTGAGCTGTTTCATCTCCAGGCTATCCTTGAATTTTTCATATCTCGGGGTAGAGGCAAGGAAGCTGATGAACTTCTTGAGTCCCCGGCTTTGCACATCTCTGATATATCTGGTCAGTGTCGGAGATTTGCAGAACTCGCGACAGAACTCTATGAAGTCATCGTCCATCTCCTTTCGCAGGCGGCAACTCAGGGAAAAACAGCATCTTGCTAATCCATTTATTATCTTGTCTTTAATCTCATGCCCGTTTTCCCCATTTTATATCGAGGGAAATTACTCATTTTTAGCGGAATTTGCTAACTTTGCCTCAAAATCACAGTAAAGACACCCCCGCACAACAACAATCATGCCGTCAAGTCAGGACAAACCCAACGCCATATGCCCGCTCAACCTGCCTCCGGGCGACCTGCGACTGCGCCGTAGCGACCGTGGCGACGAAGTCTTCGATCCGCTTCGCGGGAAATGGCTTCTGCTGACACCTGAGGAATGGGTGAGACAGCATTTCACATCGTATCTCCGCACGCATCTCTCCTACCCGGCATCACTTATGGCCAACGAAATAGCCATAAGGCTCAACGGAACATCGAAGCGCTGCGACACCGTGGTCCATGACCGCGCGGGCCGTCCGCTGATGATAATCGAATATAAGGCCCCGTCAATAACACTGACACAGGATGTGTTCAACCAGATTGCGCGCTACAACATCGTTCTGAAAGTGAAATACCTTACCGTCAGCAACGGACTCCACCACTATTGCTGCATGCTGAACCCTGAGACGGGCCGCTACACATTCCTACGTGAAATCCCCGCATACGACATGCTTTAGCACGACGGCCAACGTCCGCACAAAAAAGACAGGCGTGGTCATGATAAAACGCTAGACTGATCAAAAGCGTCCCTTCTCGGCCTGACCAGCACCAGTACCTTTATACCGGCTCTTGGAGGTATTGAAATTATATCGGATTGTCAATTCCACATTTCTTCCGTGATTGTTGACATTGGACTGCATTTTGACATTACCACTATATATATCAGCATGATATAGCATGCCGTTAAATATGTCATTTACGCCCAGATATACCGTGAGGGATTTGTCAAGGAACATTTTATATACACGGAGATTAACGGAAGATTGGGTATGTGTGTAAGACCAATTCTTCCAATCGCCACGGCTACGCCACCAAAACGATGCTTCAATAAACCAGTCTTTCGGGAGTGTAAACGTATTCTGCATCTGTATTGTGAAGATGGGACTACCTAACTTCAGATATTGGTCACGATAGTTAATTCCAAACCACTGCTTTTGCATACCCAAGGACAGCGATGGATGATATATTCCGAATACCGGTGAAGCATTCAGATATAGAGAGAACAGTTTTTGGTTAGGTGTATTGGTTACGGTGAATACATTTATCTTTTCGTTGTCCTCATATGGCTCGTATATTTGAGTTATGACATCTTTTGTATAAGTATACTGGGCTGAAAGAGTTATGTATTTCCAAGATGCCTGTGCCGTGAAGTCCTGTCGTTTGGCTGGTTTCAAATAAGGATTTCCACGGGTATAAAGCATTGAATTTACATAAAAATAGTTGCCGGTGAGATTATTATAGGTCGGACGCGAGATTCGGTTGCTATACGACAGGGAGAATCTGAAATCTCCGGGCGAATAGGTTATATTCGCAGAGGGAAACAGATTGTTATACGTCTTGCTCTGTCCGTCCACCAATCCGCCATTCATATAATAGTCAGATTTGACATGTTCGTACCGGACTCCGGCGGTTGCACTGAATTTTCCGAAAGTCTGGCTGACTTCTGCAAAAACGCCCATATTACTCTCCCGGACATCTGTAAGTTCCGAGTTGAGTATGTTTTCAGGATTGCGGAAATCATTGCGGCTCCTTGAATTGGTATATTCTTCACCAATAAGGATATTACCTTTGGGCAGTTCGTATGAAACAGATACCTTCTCTGCAAAGAGTCGGTTGCGGGTAGTATTGAATGTTGTTACATTTCGGTCATCGGAAAACTTGTTTTGCTCATACTGATATGAACGGTCATTATCTTTGGTCTGCATATAATCACCGTTGAAGTCGAATGTAAACTTTCCAACTGTGCCGTTATAGTATATGTTGGCACTGTTGCATGGCAGAGCCTTGAACCAACCTTTAAGGTCGGAAACACTTGATTCAGACAGCTCGCCGTTTTCTGTTATATCATTCAGGTAATGACCGAAATGATGCCCTCTGTTATAGTCATGCTGATAGTATGCTCCGAGACTATGATTCTCATTGAACTGATAATTGAATCCAATCTTGCCTGTAATGTCTGTCTGTGTTGTAGAAACAGACTGATCAGAAATCATCTCAAGCAACGACTTGCCAGAACTTGTGGTCAGGCATATTCATCGTCATAAGTCTTACCATGTCTGAAATAACCCATGCCGAAAATTTCCAGACCACCGGTGCGATATTTGAGATTAAGCTGTTCCTTTGTTGTGAACCACTTATTATAAATGTTATCGGTGTATGCTGAAACGCTGAATCCTTCGCCGACCGGCTTCTTGGTAACTATACGAATGACAGCATTGACATTTGCGCCGTATTGAGCGCCCGGATTGTTGATGACTTGAATTTCTTTTATATCGCCGGACGAAAGCTGCCCGACTTCATCGGAACTTCTGACAAGTCTGCCATTTATATATATGATGGCATCCCCTCGACCGAACACACTGAAATTGCCATCGGAGCCTGTAACCATCGGTACATTTTTCAGCACGTCGTTAGCCGAGCCGGTCGTTGCAAGCACGCTGCCCTCCACCCTCGTGACAAAAGCATTGCCCTTGATTCTTGTTGATGGCAAATCCCCCTTCACAACCACTTCACTCAGCATGACGGAAGAAGGTCTCAGCGCGATTGTATTATAGTTGCCGTCTTCGGGAATCGGCAGCGCCATATCCTCATAGCCAATCATCGTAATCTTTACTCTATCAGCTAAAGAGTCGGCATTTTCAAACATAATCATTCCGGCGTCATCTGTAATCTTACCGTCGATAAATGTGGAATCCTTCATAAGAATGACGTTGACAAATGAGGCAGGCTGTCCGGTCTCATCAATCAGCAAGCCCCTAATATCCCTTGAATAGCTCACGACGCAGCCAAACACTAATATGGCAATGGTAAAGAGGAATCTCATAACATAAATAGCTGTTAAGTTTAAACTATAACGCCATCGGATTTTACATTGTTGCTATCTACCCCCCCGATGTTAAATAACGTCAATGTCAAGATAATAATTCATCTAAGACGCATTAGACATGACCACGTCTATACAGATACAAAATGACACAAGGCAATAGGAATGACAAATATTCTACTTTAAGGTTGTTTGAAGATTATTAAACACCCCCCCACTACATCCTCCTTGCAGACCTAAACGGAAACACCGCCTTAATCTGTAAGCCTTGAAGTTTCTCCAATATAATATTATGAAAAAGAGACTGCGCTTTCGCACAGCCTCTCCGCATAATTAATGCATCCTATGTAATTTGAACTTTCATCGTTTTTTTAATGCGTCAGACCGCCGCAAGCAACTCGTTTTCGAGCTTGGCAATGTCATCGCTGAGTTTCTTTTCGAGAGGCAGACGCTCGTCAATCAGACGGCAGGCATAGAGCACCGTGGCATGAGTGCGCGACGAGACGTGTTCCGATCGCTTTAGAGGCATCTTTGTATGCTTCTTGGCAAGATACATCACCATCTGACGGGCATCAGACACCTCACGCTTACGCGACTTGGTGAAAATCTGATCGACATCGATATTATAGAAATCACTTACAGTGCGCGTTATGCTCTCGAAATTGACTGTGCGCTTGTTGAGCTTGACAGAATTGGAAAGGACACGACGGGCAAGGTCGACGGTGATTTCCTCACCGAGACAAGTGGCATGAGCAAGGAGCGACACCACCACACCCTCAATCTCGCGTATGCTCTGAGTGACGTTGGAGGCGATGAAGTCCATCACGTCCTTAGGGAGCTTGATGCCGTCGCGCAGCGACTTCTGCGAAAGCACATCGCGACGGAGATCGAAGTCAGGACGTTCAAGCTGGGCGGTCATGCCCCACTTGAAACGCGAGAGCAGGCGGTCCTGCATGCCTTCCATCTGCGAGGGGCAGCAGTCGCTCGACATGATGAGCTGGCGGTTGTTCTGCTGAGGTGGTTGAAGATATGATAGAAAGTCTTCTGGGTCTATTCCTTGCCGATAAAATCCTGAATATCATCAATAATCAGAGTGTCGATACTCTGATAGAAGTTGATAAATTCATTGACCTTTCCGCGCTGACGGCGGCGGTGTACTGGCTTTCAAACAGACGGGCAGTAATATAAAGCACACGCGCACGCGGATTGCGCTCCTTGATGCGGATGCCGATGGCCTGAATGAGGTGGGTCTTGCCGACTCCGCAGGGGCCGAAGACAAAGAGCGGGTTGAATGTCTTGAGCTTCGGGTCGTTGGCGATGGCCTCGCCGATCGACTGTGCCACCTTGTTGCTCTCGCTTATGCAGTAGTTCTCGAATGTGTAGTCGGGATTGAGCTGCGAGTCGATATCCTCGACAATCTGTTCCTTAAACGGATTGGAAGTAGCGCCCGGCATAGGCTTGACCGCAGGGCTCGGATGAGCACTGCCTACCTCTATCTTGGTACTCGGATCATTGGCAACTACAGGGAACTCATAGATAAGACGAATGTTTGAGCCGAAGACACGTTTGAGAGTCTTGCCAAGCACATTGATATATCTCTCTTCAAGTTGCTCGGCAAAATATTCTGTGGGACAATAAATAGTCAGTACATCATTTTCAACCCGACGGAATGTCAGCGGGCTAAACCATGATTTAAATTGTTCGGCAGGGACAATGTCACGAATGATTTCGAGACATTTATCCCATTTCTGGGAGTATTCGTTTTGCATCGGTCAGTTGGGTAGCTAATCTTCAATAAGCAAGAGTTAGACGGGCCGCGTACCTATTTGCACGAAAAGGGTTCTTGAATTTCCGCCTGATGTATTTCTACATTCATTTTTGTAATGCAAATTTCTTAAAAACATTTTTCAAAATCAAACATAAATTTATTTGGAAGTTATAAACAATTTGCACCCTATTGAATTTCAACAAATTATACCGACAATCGCAAAATACTTAAAGTTTAGCTTTATGTCTCATACTTTAATTTGATATATGACAATATATTACACGCAAACAACGCTACAGACGGAAGTTCGACTTTTCACTTGATTTCAGTATTAATCTCCCTGAAAATCGGAGTTATGAGCATAGCCGTCTCCAAAATCGGCACAGCTGCGTTATTTATAACAATTCTAAATAAGCAAAATTTACATACCTTTTCACGCCACTTATCAACATGCCAATCACGTCATGATTACAAACGTAAAATTACGCCCCGAGTCCACCCCGATGGCTCTCGCCGAAAAATAACGGTCGGGATAGCAACGCGTACAATAATCCCGCGTGAACCGCGAAATCTTACCGGCCATCACCCCTTCCCGCTCAAGCGCCAAGGCCACATAACCCGGCAAATCGACATGCGGACGCCTACCGTCGGAATACCTGACGACACACTGCTCGGGAAACAGGGAGGCAACCTCCTCGCCGACCTCGAAACAATCCACACATATCGCCGGCCCTATATAAGCCTCGATCCGGCGCAAATCCGCACCGAGCCCGACCATCTTACGCAAACCTTCAGCCACGATTCCGCCGACCGCGCCACGCCAGCCCGCATGGAGGGCAGCGGAGACTCCGGCATCGGCATCAATAAGGATTACAGGGACGCAATCAGCCGTCGAAACGCCAATCGCCACCTTATTTAATATAGTGACCACTCCGTCGACTCCTTCAAGCCTGCCGTCGCACACAGGAAGCGAATCCACAACCGCGACATTAACCGAATGAGTCTGCCGTGGGACGATAATGTTTTCATCCTCCACCCCGACTGCGGCGGCAAGACTGCGGCGGCAGCTCCCGACGCTCTCAAGGCTGTCGCCCGTATAATGGCAGATATTAAATCCCCCATATGCGGAACAGCCATCACCTACATCGCCGCGCGAGGTAAACATAACCTTATATCCAGGACGGTCAGCAATCACGTTGAGCCATTGCGGGAGGCCATAACGGATGTCCTCATCGTCACCATGGCCGGATATAATCTGTGGTGTCATCTTTTGTCAACAAGAATTTTGCTATCTGTAGCTTTTGTTATACTTTTGCGCCGAATTTTGCAAAAACTCCAAAAGCCTCATGCAAGCAGCGGCGGCGAGGAGCCACAAAATTAATTCAAATTCATGAATTAACCACATTAAGAGGGTGTTTAAAAATTCTTGTTAAATCTAAGCCATATATTTTGGTGCAGATATGGGCTTGCAGTCGAAGGAGCGTAGCGAGCTACGTGACTGAGACAAAAGGCCATAGATGCCCAAAAGATATGGTCAGCAGAGGTAACTCTATCTTAACGGATTTAACAAAAAGCCCTCTAAGGATATATTACCATCGCCTCATGGTGGTATTCGGGCTAAAATGCTTAAAGCCATCGGTCACGATGCCCGCATCGCTCCCTCTGTCTTACAGCATTTTATCTCCAAATCCCACCACTTAGATTTAACAATAATTTTTAAACACCCTCTAATATCGCTATGAATAAGGATTTCAAGCTTAAAGGCCATCTTGCAATGCTCGGGGCGAACACCACATGGGGCATGATGGCCCCGATTGCCAAGATTGTCATGACGGCCGGCGTGATTTCGCCCTTGCTCCTGACCAATTTCCGCATCATAGGTGCAGCCTTGCTGTTCTGGATAGCATCTGCCTTCACAAAGCATGAACATGTCCCGACCCGCGACCTCGTCCGCATGGCCGGTGCAGGCATGCTTGGCATCGTGTTCAATCAGGGCAGCTACATCACCGGCATAGGCTTCACTTCGCCGGGCGAAGCCTCGATCATCACCACCACCATGCCTATTGGGGTCATGCTTCTTGCCGCCGTAATCCTGAAAGAACCGATAACATGGAAGAAAGCCGGAGGTATCGCCCTCGGTGCATCAGGAGCATTGCTCCTCGTCTTCGGCGGCGCACAGTCGGCCATGAAGGGCGACAACCCGATGCTCGGCGACCTTCTTGTGCTCACGGCCCAGCTGAGCTACGCGCTCTATCTGACATTTTTCAAGAACTTCATAAAAAAATACTCTGTATTCACGCTTATGAAATGGATGTTTACATTCGCGAGCATAGTCATACTGCCGATTTCGCTCAAAGAATGGCTCTCGACCGACTGGAGCGCGGTGTCACACATCGAGATGGCCGGTGTGGCCTACGTGGTCGTCATCGCTACCTTCCTCGCCTACATCCTGACCATGATCGGACAGAAAAACCTCAGGCCGACGCTGGTCGGCATGTATAACTACGTGCAGCCCGTCATTGCCTCGCTCATAGGTGTCTACCTCGGGCTCGACCGCTTCACGCCGGTCAAAGTCATTGCCGTAGCCCTCATCTTTTCAGGCGTATATCTCGTCACCATCAGCAAGGCTGCAAAACCGCAGGAGGAAGAGACCAAGGCATCCTGACCCACGCATCCATCGAAAAGAAACGATTGCGTCCCGCCGGCTTAACGGCGAAACGCAATCGGTAGAATGCAATAGACGGGGACAGGTGTCTCGTCAATCATTCCGGCATCCCAGGCCGGCATTTTCGATAGAATCCTCACAGCTTCGCGGTTGAGGGACTCTTCTACGCCTTTGATTACCGAGATGTGCGACAGACTTCCGTCTTCATTAACGACGAAACTACACAGGACGCGGCCTTCAATACCGTCGCGGTAAGCCTTTGACGGATATTTGCGCTCACCGTTGATGAACCGCAGCATTTCCGTGTCGCCACCGGGGAAACTCGGATGGACATCGACGCTTTCATATTCGTAAACATCAATGGAAACCTGGATTCTCGGCGCGTCGGTCACATTGACATCATGCTTCAGCTCCTGAGCGCCGACGGAGAGCGCACAGGAAGCGATGAGAGGGAGGAGAATGAATTTGAGTATGATTTTAAGCATAGGATAAGCTAATGTGGCGAAACAAAATTAGCTATTGCGACTGAATTGCAACTATTTTGAGATTGATTACAATAGTTTTAGCTTTGTTGACATTTATCCGTGCCGATGCCATAATTCCAACCTTAATATAATAATGAGCCCCTGAATCCGTTTTATATAAGAATAACTATCGCCATGCCTACACCACGATTTCGACACAGCGCAATCCGCTCCATCGTGCTCTCCGCAGTGTTAGCCTCATGTGGCTACGCCGATGCGTGGGGGCAGGACTCGTCGCCAGCCTACAGCTTCCTCAATCTTCCATCGTCGACCCTCACCTACGGCCTTGGAGGCATCAATATAACCGCCATCGAGGACGACATCAACAGCATCGACCAGAATCCCGGCCTGCTCGGGCCTGAAGTGGAGATGCAGCTCGGCGTCAACTACATGCGCTACATCGGCGAGAGCAACTTTGCAGGTGTGAAATTCGGACGCAGTGCCGGAGAGCATGGTGCATGGATGGCCGGAGTGCAGTATTTCGGCTACGGGACAATCAAAGGGGCAGATGTCAACGGGGTGCTGACAGGCGACTTTTCACCTAAGGACATGGTGATGAGCGGAACTTATTCCCACGACATAACCGACAACTGGCGAGGCGGAGCGACCGTCAAATTCATCTATTCATCCTACGATTCATACTCCGCCATGGCCCTTGCGACCGACCTCGGTGTCAACTACTACGACCCGGAGCGCAACCTGTCGTTCTCAGCCGTGGTGGCCAATCTCGGCGGCCAGGTGAAGCGCTTCGACAAGCGATATGACCGCCTGCCGGTCGACGTGCGCATAGGTGTCTCGAAATCGTTCGGCACACTCCCGATCATCTGGTCGGTGACTGCGTGGAACCTGACGAAATGGCATCTGCCATTCTATGACAACGGCGACGGCTCGACTGACAAGGGCACCGTAATCAAGGACAAGTTCGGCTCAAACCTCATGCGCCATCTGGTGTTTGCCGCCGATTTCGTGCCGAGCGAGAAATTTCACGTCGGCATCGGCTACAACTACAAGACCCGCACCGACATGTCGACCTACAAGCGCAGCTTCCTCTCAGGCTTCTCGGCGTGCGCCGGACTCAACGTGAGGAACTTCGGTGTCGGCATAGCCCTCTCCCAGCCCCACAACGGCGCTACCACAATCATGCTCAATCTTTCGACTAAACTATATGAGTTCTGAAAACAATATGGATTCCGAAAAAATCATCATAGCCATCGACGGCTATTCCTCGTCGGGGAAAAGCACGATGGCACGCAGGCTTGCCAAGACAATCGGCTACCGATACATAGATTCAGGCGCGATGTATCGCGCTGTCACGCTCTATGCCATGCGCCACGGCTTCATCAAGGCCGGCGGGACTGTCGACACCGACTCGCTCGTCAGATCGCTCCCCGACATACACATAGACTTCAAAGTCGATGGCGACGGCCAGCAGACCATGCTCAACGGTGAAGTGGTCGAAACCGAGATACGCTCGCTCGAAGTCTCGGCCCACGTCTCACCCGTAGCCGCAATTCCGGCCGTGCGCCACGCGCTTGTCAAGATGCAGCGCGACATGGGCAAGACCAGAGGAATCGTAATGGATGGCCGCGACATAGGGACCGTGGTCTTCCCCAATGCGGAAATGAAAGTGTTCTGCAACGCCACCCCGCAGCGCCGCGCAGAGCGCCGCTTCAAAGAGCTCACCGAAAAGGGCGCGTCGGTTACGTATGACGAAGTCCTTGCCAACGTCATGGAGCGCGACCACATCGACATGACTCGCGACGAAAGCCCGCTCCGCTGCGCCGACGATGCCGTCGAGCTCGACAACTCCGCCATGACCATCGACGAACAGAACGAATGGCTCATGCGTCTCTACAACTCAATCATCAGTAAGTAGCGTGGAACAGAAATCACCTATCATCGAGATCGATGCCCGCTCCGGCTTCTGCCACGGAGTGGTGACAGCCATCCGCAAGGCCGAGGAGGAACTTGAGCGCAACGACAGCCGCTCTATTGCCTCGGCGACATAGTCCACAACAGCGACGAGGTGGAGCGCCTTGAGCGCAAGGGCCTTTCGACAATCACCCACGATGACCTTCGCAAGCTGTCGTCGTCGCGCGTACTGCTCCGCGCCCACGGCGAACCGCCGTCGACCTACGCCCTCGCTCGCGAACGCGACATCGAGATTATCGATGCCACATGTCCCGTCGTCCTCCGCCTGCAGCAGCGCATCAAGGATGCCTACGACAACACCCCTCCCCGCCCGCAGATAGTGATCTACGGCAAGGCGGGCCACGCCGAGGTCAACGGCCTCGTAGGCCAGACCGAGGGCGAGGCCATCGTAGTGGAGAACATCGGACAGCTCGACCGCATAGACTTCAACCGCGACATAGACCTCTACTCGCAGACCACCATGTCGCTGCAGGGACTGGCCGAAATGGTCGGCGAGATTAACCGGAGATTGATGCCGGGAGTGAAATTCGAGTCGTTTGACACCATCTGCCGTCAGGTGGCCAACAGGGTGAACCACCTGCGCGAGTTTGCCGCCTCGCACGACGTGGTGCTCTTCGTGGCCGGAGCCAAGAGCAGCAACGGCAAGGTGCTCTATAATGAATGCCGCAGCGTCAACGAGCGCTCACACCTTGTATCAAATCCGTCAGACTTCCGCAGCGAATGGCTCGACGGCGCTGAGAGCATAGGGATATGCGGGGCCACATCCACGCCGCGATGGCTCATGGAAGATGTCCGCGACGCGGTGGCGGCAGCCGTCGGAAGCCACACCAGTCAAAATTAACGTATGATTGGGCAAATGCACACTATCTATCTGAAAGCCCTGACTGAACATATTCAGAAAGATCTATGGATAATTTCGTAGCCATCGATGTCGAGACAGCTAATTCCGAGCCCACTTCAATCTGTGCCATCGGTGCGGTCAAGGTCGTGGGCGGATGTATCGTCGACCGTTTCTATGAGCTTGTGAAACCTGAACCCGAATACTACTTCAGGCACTTCACGCTCAACATCCACGGCATTGGCCGCGAGGACACCGAGAATTCGCGTGTGTTCAGTGAAGTGTGGCGCGATGTCGACCGTCTCATCGGCGGTCTCCCGCTCGTCGCCCACAACAAGGCATTCGACGAGCGTTGCATCCGGGCTGCCCACAAAGCCTATGGCATGGACTACCCGGACTATCCATTTCTATGCACCTATCAGGCATCGCGGCGAAAATTTCCGCGCACACTCCTCTCGTCCTATTCCCTCCCCTACGTATGCGAATTTCTCGGCATACCATTCCATAATCATCACGACGCGCTCGCCGATGCGGAGGGCTGCGCCAAAATCGCAATGACGATTTTATGAAACGTCTCAGATCTGCCATCACCGTCTTATCATTATTCATAACAGCCGCCGTCGTGCCGATGACGTTCACCTCGTGTGAGCGGTCTGGCGACAATAAGCCCGTGCAGAAAGTGTCGCGGCGGGTTCAGGACAAGGAAGCCTATGCGCTCGGCGAACAGCATGCGAGAGAACTGCTGCGACACGTCGCCAACGAAGACAGCGTGCAGGAAGGGCTGCTCGACATACGGTCACGCATGAGCAATATCGAGTCAAGCATCAGCCGTCAGTCAGCCGTCGACTACGAGCGTGGCTTCACCGATTATGTGCGCAAGAATTGCGATTCGCTCGCAAGGATTATTTTTTGACTCTTTTCGGCAATTTTAACAATAGGCTTTTGCACTTCTTCATGGAATTTCCTAAATTTGCTTGACGCTATTCATTGACAATAACCCCTCATGCAATTCTACAGCACAAACGGACAGAGCCCACACGCCTCGCTCGAAGAAGTCGTGATGACCGGCCTCGCTCCTGACGGAGGACTTTACATGCCCGAAAGGATTCCGGTCATCCCGCGTGCTTTTTTCAATAACATCGGCGAGATGTCGGTCAGCGACATTGCCTATATCGTCGCGACGACAGTCCTCGGAGATGTCATCGACCCGGCGGAACTGAAACAGATTGTTTTCGACACATTCTCATTCGAAATACCCCTGCGCAGGATTGACCCCGACATCTATGCGCTCGAACTTTTCCACGGACCGACGCTCGCGTTCAAGGATGTCGGGGCGCGTTTCCTCGCTCGCATCATCAGCCACTTCACGCGTCCTGGCGAGAAAGATGTTAATGTGCTCGTGGCCACTTCGGGCGACTCAGGCGGGGCCGTAGCGGCAGGATTCCACAGAGTGCCGGGCGTAAAAGTGTTTGTCCTCTATCCCGAACGCGGTCTGACAGCCGTCCAGCGCCATCAGTTCACCTCGCTCGGCGACAACGTCTATCCCATTGAAATCATGGGCACCTTCGACGATTGCCAGCGTGTGGTCAAGGAAGCGTTCGTCGACCGGCATCTGCGCGAGGAAATGCACATCACGTCGGCCAACTCGATAAATGTCTGCCGTCTGTTGCCGCAGATGTTCTATTATTACTACGGCTACAGCCAGCTGCTGCGTCACGAAAAAGAAGTCCCTGCCGACGGGGCTGTCATCTCAGTCCCCTGCGGCAATCTCGGCAACCTCACAGCCGGGCTTCTTGCCATGAGAATGGGTCTGCCTGTAAAACGGTTCGTGGTGGCCAACAATATAAACGACCCCTTCACCCGCTATCTTGCTACCGGAAAATTCGAACCGCGAAAGCCGGTGCGCACCATGGCTTGCGCGATGGATGTCGGAAATCCCTCGAATTTCTCACGTATCCTCGACCTCTACGGTGGGGATTATCAGGCCATCTGCCGGGACATGAGAGGACACTCTTTCACCGACGATGAAATAGCGTCGGTCATGAAAGAAGTCTATCAGCGCGACGGCTACGTGATGGACCCCCACGGCGCGACAGCCTATCGCGCCCTGCGCGAAGACCTCGCACCGGGCGAAAAAGGCATATTCCTCGCCACGGCCCATCCCGCCAAGTTCCCCGCCGCAGTCAAGAGCGTCACGGGAGTGTCATTCGACGGATTTATCAGCACTCCGCCCGTCAACGCAAGCGAACATCACGACACCCCGCGGATCACCCCCTCGCTGCCCGCATTGAAAAAAGTTTTGCTTTCCACGATGTAAATTCAATTCTTTTTTGTTAAATTTGCAATATGACTTGCCTTGCAGGTCGCGCCAATGTGGGTCACACCCATCAATCACGAACCCTTAACACTTGAAAAGCAATGGCTTCAAACAAACGACTCCTCAAAAAAGAAATCCGCATAATCTGCGGAGCGCTCGCCGGCGAATGCGTGGTGGCCAAAATCACCATCCCCGGAATCGACCGCGAGAAACTCAATGAAATCATTTTCGAGCTCGCCGACCTACAGGAAAAAGCGCTCAGCCGCATCAGCGTTTCGTTCCCCCAGACCGCCAAATCGTTTGCCAACGGCAATGACTACCGCAAAGCCCGCACTGCATATTTCAAAGCAGCTTTCACCAAACTCAAGGCTGAGTTCAACTCTCATATTGACGCAATCATAAAGAAGATGAACGCCGTGCTTCCCCAGGAGCAGAAGGACGCAAACGTTGAAGCCCTCAAAGCATAACCGACAAGAACCGGTCGTCATACATTAACAAAATTATTCCAAGCCGATGTCCCTGAGCAAAACCATATTGCGATTGTTTGGATGGAAAGTGTCATGCACCGTCCCCGATTATCCTAAATGTATAATCTGCGTGGCTCCGCATACATCCAACTGGGACTTCGTGCTGGGAAAACTCGCCTACTGGTCTCTTGGCCGTCAGGCAGGATTCCTTATAAAGGAGACATGGTTCTTCTTTCCGATGAACCTCCTGTTCAAAGCCTTTGGAGGAATCCCCGTCCCGCGTCGCAAGCACGGGACATCGCTGACGGAGGTGCTGATTGCCAAATTCAACGCCTCAGAGAAAATGTCGGTGGCCATAACGCCCGAAGGGACTCGCTCGCGTGTGACCGAATGGCACACAGGTTTCCTGCGCATAGCCTACGGCGCTGGAGTCCCGATTGTCCTCGGCGCAATTGACACGACCGACAAGACCATACACCTTGAACGCACCTATCAGCCGACCGGAAATGTCGAGGCCGATATGGCTGCAATCAAGGACTACTACAAGAACTTCAGAGGCATAAGGCCGGAAAATTTCGCGGTCTGACTCTTCTGACAACCAACCACAACCTCGAAAAATCGGGATAATGAAAATCTGCGCCATACCGTTTGACATAACCTATGCCGATGTCGAAAACAACCTGATTTCCGCAGCCCACCAGCTCAACCAGGTGGAGCCCGACACCGATATAGTCGTTCTGCCAGAACTGTTCACAACGGCTTTCATTCCCGATGCCAGGACAATTGCCGAAAAAGCAGAGACCGTCGACGGCCATACCGTCGACACCCTCAAGCGCTGGGCACAGTATTTCGGATTCGCTATAGCCGGAAGCTTCCTCGCCACTGACGGCAAGGGCCGATACTTCAACCGCGCATTTTTCGTTGAGCCCATGGGCGATGTCACTTTTACCGACAAGCGCCATCTCTTCCCTCTCTCGTCGGAAAACACAACCTACACTCCCGGCGACGCACTGCCCCCTACCATCCGTTACCGTGGATGGAACATCAGGATTATCGTCTGCTACGACCTCCGCTTCCCGGTGTGGACGCGTAATCAACCCGAAAACCTCTACGACCTGCTCATTGTACCCTCCAACTGGCCGATTTCACGCGTAAAGCCCTACAAACTTCTTCTTAGCGCCCGCGCCATTGAAAATCAGATTTACACCGTCGGCTGCAACCGCACCGGCACTGACAAATTTGGCGACTACACGACGGGAATGTCATCGATATTCGACAATCTCGGCGAGGATATAAAAGAAACACGGCGCAACGGCCACATCTATGCACTGCTCGACCTTACAAACCTGAAAGAAGGACGCGAACGCTTCCCTGCATATCGCTCCACTGATCGCTTCACAATTGACTTGACACCTGCAAGACGCTGACAGAAACAGGAAAAAATATCCACCGCGACGGAGAATGTTTTTTCAGAACAAAAAATGAATCCGCGGATTTTCCGCCCTACTTACCGACATAAATCAAGCAAGCGTCTCTGCCCCTACTAATTTCAGACCCTGACCACAATCCTCTAAATCCTGCAAGTGTGACATTTCTCGATTTATTTTAGAAATTTTAACACTATTCTTACCAAACCGACTGAACCTTTCGCATCCCCCTCTGTTATAACACCAGAGAATCTTTCAAACATACATCTAACGTAACATAAGCTCAGAAACAATGGAAACTAAAGACAAATTTAACACAGCACATGACGACTTTTTCGGAAACGTCGTAGGAACTATCGTTGAAACTATCAAAAAGACTGTTGTTCCAAAATCAAATGTTGATTTCGTAGCTGACTGGTCGCTCCCGAACGCAGCCTCAGTTCAACCTTGATTTTTTTAATGACTATAGATATTACGTAGATACTGAACACCTTACGTAAACCACACTTATTTTCCTCTCTTAAACCATCGGGCTTCCACACAGAAATCGTGTGGAAGCCCGATTTTTCAAATAGCTACTTTAGCCGGAGGCGGTCACCTGCCTTTTCGATGATAAGACGATAGAAATCCTCGGAAAATCCCGGAGATTCAGGCGAGAGAGGCTTGCCGTGCGGGTTACGGGCAAAGTCGCCGTTATCGTCAAGCTTTTTGCGTCCGCCGTCGATGTATCTGACGAGCAGGAAAAGCGCGAGATCGCGGTAAGCATCGGTAGCCTCACGGGCTACAGACGCTCCCTCGGCATTGACTCGTGTCTCAAGCCCCTTAATGTCACCTGAGCGGTAGAGCTCCATGAGTCCGTCCTCAAACTGCGGGCGCGTGGCGATGAACCTGTCTTCAAGCTCACTCTGGACCTTGCGGATGTCATCAATCATAAGGCCATATTTACCATAAGCCTGATTTGCCACCCAATTGTTCATCCAGAAATTGGCCGTCGGCGAGAAGGTGTAGAGGTCGCCGTTGCCGGGGCGTACCTCCAAAGGCACTTCCGTCATCGAGCAATAAAAAGGCATATAGACCGAGGTGTTAGCGTCGTCAGTCCCGAACCATAGAACGCCCCCTACCGGATCAGGCAGGTCGGCACGGCTCTGGCTGACGAAATGCCATGCGGTCTGCTGGGTCGCGACAGGACGCTCGTGGGTAAACTTCTGCCCGTCGACCTCATAGCGCATAGGGCGGTCACGCTGTGGCGACTTGTAAGGCCCCGCCCCCGGGTCGGATGTCATTTCATAAGGGGTGTCCTCATAGTGGTCCCTCATGCGCTCCTGCATGTCGCGGAGCGACAGCTTGCGGTCGGGGACGATGAAAAGAGGCATCGGCTCATCGCTGTCGGCGTTGACCCATCCAAACCAAGCCTTATCCTCTTCAGGCGAGACAAACCGGCGGAAGAAACTCCACACGCGGGCGTCGCACGAACGGCGCTTGGCGGCATCGTGTTTGTCGAAAGCGTCGGCAAAAGAAAAATCCTCGTCCTTTCCGGTGAAATAGCCGCGTCGGCGGGCAAACGGGATAAGGTCTTTGGCATACATCACATTCTCCGTGTCGTTATAGTCGACCTTGCGTATTCTGGGCTCATTGGCATGGGCGCAAATGGCATCGTCAGGAACCCGGACGGCTATCCAGACCGCACCTTTCTCCGCTCCCTTGCCAATCATCTCCATGATCCAAGCCTCGTTTTTGTCGGCGATTGAAAAAGTCTCGCCCGTGCTGGCATAACCGTATTTTTCCACGAGGTCGGCCATGGTCTTTATGGCCTCGCGGGCGGTCTTGCATCTTTCGAGAGTGATGTAGATGAGCGACCCGTAGTCAAGCAAGGAAACGCCGGTTGTGTCGGCAAGCTCATGATGACCGGTCCATGTGGTTTCACCTATCACGAGCTGGTGTTCGTTCATGTTTCCGACCACATTGTAGGTCTCGGATGCCTGCGGAATCTCGCCGCGCGGACTGTTGTCGCCCCAGTCGATTATCCGGCGCATAGTCCCCGGCGCATGCTTGCCGCGCGGAGAATGAAAGAGGTCGCCGAAACGGGTATAGGAATCGTCGGCATAGGTGACCATGACCGAACCGTCGGTGGTGGCCTTCCGCCCTGCGATGAAATTGGTGCAGGCGAGAGCAGCGAGGTTGCAGCAAATGGCCGAACTAATGATTATGGTCCTGTGGAGTTTCATAACTGATTGATGGTAACTCTAAGAAATTATGCGATGCGGATAAGTAATCTCATGTGGAAATTCCCTTTTCGAGAGTTACTTACAGGTAAAAGATTATAGGATTTATTCATCGTCCTCGTCGTCGAGGAAATCAAAGTCCCAGCCGTCGGACATCGAGTCGGTAAACTGCGCGAGCTCGCGGCCCTCGCGCTTGGTAGGGCGGCCGAGGCCCTTGCGGCGGTCGATGAAGCCGGATATCCTCACCACGTCAAGCAGGTCGAGCTCGCTCTGGGGAGTGATATTCTCCATGTAGTCGGGCACGAGCTTTGCGCCGAGACGGTTCTGGGCCAGAGCAAGCACCTTGAACGAATAGGTGACCGGCGGCTTGCGCACGTTGACCACATCGCCCACCTTAATCGTGCGCGAAGGCTTTGCGACAACGTTGCCGATAAACACACGGCCTTTCTTGCAGGCTTCGGTCGCTACCGTCCGCGTCTTGAACACACGCATGGCCCAAAGCCATTTGTCAACTCTTACTTCGTTCATGGGCTTTCACTTGTTATTATAGGTATTCATGGCTGTCTGGATTCCTGCAAGGCAGAAAGTCTTGACGGCATCGACCGCAAGCTCTATGCGCGCGCCCATCGCCTTCTCCTCGTCGTCGGAAAACCGTCCGAGCACATAGTCAATCTGCGTCCCGCGCGGAAAATCGTTGCCGATGCCGAATCGCAGACGCGGATAGTCCTGAGTGCCGAGCATCTGGGCGATGTTCTTGAGGCCGTTGTGGCCCGCGTCGCTGCCGCGAGGCTTGATGCGGATGGCGCCGAAGGGGAGCGCGCAGTCGTCGACGATGACGAGGATGCGCTCGAGGTCGATGCCCTCCTTGTCCTTCCAGTATCGCACGGCGTTGCCCGACAGGTTCATGTAGGTCGAGGGCTTGAGAATCACGAGCTGGGCATTCTTGACCCTCATGCGGGCTACGTCGCCGTAACGCTCGGTCGAAAACGTCGCCCCTCCGCTCGCGGCAAGCGCGTCGGCAATCCTGAACCCGGCATTGTGGCGGGTCATGGCATATTCCGACCCGATGTTTCCAAGACCGACAATTAGATATTTCATGCTGTCGTTTATTATATGATGGTTCAACACATGGCCCTCTTATGCAGAGGCCGTTGCGGTATGATTACTTACGAAAAAAACGGCAGATTCTCCCCCAGCCGACATTGTTATATGCGAACTTTGAGAAAATCTGTCGTTCTTATGACTTTTCTTAGGCTCTAAGCTTACTGAGCGTTGGCCTGAGCGCCACGGGCGGCACGGGTGAGCTGAACGGCGC
>JAAGKN010000885.1_pt1 | contig 57658 bp, 50 predicted proteins | sample 6206371 | NCBI WGS metagenome assembly JAAGKN01 (sample SAMN11533720, study PRJNA540317) | gut metagenome | isolation source: fecal pellets from male and female animal of same cohort | host: Peromyscus leucopus | place: USA:CA | collected 2017 | reverse complement strand
CCCTCCATTTCCTCCGCCGAAACATAGCGACGAATGAATTTATCATTCAGTCTGATAGACATACTTTACTTCCTCCGTCATAATATACTTCTACTATATATAATACAGTAATTCGACAGAGATTGCAAGATTGTCCGACTTAAAATTTTAATACAGGCAAAACTTTTTTAACATCTTCATAAGGATTCCGCCGTACCCGATTTTCTTGATCGTCTGTGCAGCAAGTATATTTGCCTCGCCCAGTTCTTCACCGTCGCAGACATATTTCACTTTTCCGATCACATCGCCTTCTTTGACCGGTGCATTGACAGATTCGCCCAGCTCTGTTTGCACTTCCACTTTTTTCTCTTTTCCCTTCGGCAGCAATACGGAAAATCCCTCTCTCGTCAGGGGAACCGCCGATTCCATACCGCCCACCACACTGATTTCTCCGGCATCGCCGCCTTCATCTGCATAAACTGTATAATTGGCGAAGCCCCAGTCCAGCAGTTGGGTTGCCGCCGCGTTCCGGATATCCCGGGTTTCACTGCCCATGATTACAGCAATCAGATGCATTCCGTCACGACAGGCAGTAGCACTGATACAAAAGCCGGCTTTGGAGGTCGAACCGGTTTTCAGTCCTGTAGCGCCGCTGTAAAACCGAATCAGCCGGTTGGTATTGGACAAGCCGAACGCACCGTCCCGAATGGTATCCATCCAAATGGAACTGTACTGCAAAATTGCAGGATGTTTCGTAATCAGCTCCCGGGATACAAGGGCGATATCCAGTGCACTGAGGGTGTGATTTTCCACATCGTCGTCCAATCCGGTCACATTTTCAAAATGTGTGCTTTCCATACCAAGTTCCGCAGCACGCTCATTCATCCGGTTGACAAATGCTTCTTCACTGCCGCCAACTTTTTCTGCCAGCGCCACCGCAGCATCGTTTGCCGATGCGATTACAACACTTTTTAATAGATCTTCCACAATCATTTCTTCAAAAGGTTCCAGATACACCTGGGATCCTCCCATAGAAGCAGCATATTCGCTGACGCTTACCTTATCCTGCAGAGACAGGTTTCCCGCATCAATCGCTTCCATAATAAGAAGCAGGGTCATCACTTTTGTAACGGATGCCGGCGGCAGTGCGTCACTGGCATTTTTCGCATACAACACTGTGCCTGTATGCGCATCCATCAGCACCGCACTTTTTGCATTCACATCAAAGGGTTTGATATCTTCCTGTGCCGCTCTTGGTACAACTGTCAGCACAGGTAAGACCAGTAAAAGCGCCATACATACAGAAATCCACTTTTTCATACAATCACCATGCCTTTCTTTCTCTGGATAAATATATGCAAAAGCAGGATGCAAATATGCCTTCCTGTCCCGAAAGGAAATACAAAAAGGCAGCCGCCCCGGGCGGCTGCCTCATAAATCTTCAACACACCGAATATCAACAACTGCATAATCCCCGAACGCAATAATTTCACCGATAGAAAGATCCAAAGCTTTTTTAAATATCGGTCCATCGACTGCGAGAGTATGATATTCTCCATTTTCACCGCAAATATCTATATTTGCCTTTTTCATTATAGATATGGAATTATCGTCTAAGTATTTCCCAAGTATTTCCTTTGGCAAAACAGCCATATTGATGCTTTTAATCAAACATTTATACCCTAATTCTATAAGCTCCTGTACGTTTTTTTCACGTCCTCTTTGCCATAACGGAAAATATGGGATCAGTCCCGCATTACTGCATCGTTCTTCTTCCCATTGCCTGTTTTCTTCTATATCTATATCGCCAAAACATGCCGCCTTGGCACCCATTGATTTTGCCCTTTCAAGTCCTTCTTCGAAAGCCGTATGGTAAGTATCTCCTTTTGTCCGACACAATATCATGGGAATACCAAGAGCCTGCGAATATTGATTTAACATAGTATAATCTGCACCGTGAAAATAAGAACGTTCCACAGATTCATTGACCATAACAATAAGCCCTACAGGCTCATGTCCTTGCTGAATCATTTTATGGAGCGCCAGCGTACTATCTTTGCCGCAGCTATAAGACATAACAAATTTCATATAAGCACCTCAGAGTCTCAATTGGTTCCTTTCAATTTTATCACAAGTATCTGCCCGGTTCAATGCATTTTCGTTATATATGCTACCCCCAAAAGTCCGCCCCCTCTCTCCTTCTTGACATCCATGGCAATTTATAGTACAATAATTAAGTATATCCGGGAATCCCCGGTCTGAAATACCTTAATACACAATCCACAACAGAGCTGCCGTCCGGCAGCGGAACGGAGTTTTTATGACTGATGAAATAAAAGAAACATTAAAAGGCGCAACGGTAAAGGGCAAATTTCTGATGTACAAGGAACGCCCCCTGGTACGTGAAGGCAACACAATTCTGTACGGCAATATGGACGATGAGTATATCCTCCAAATGATCATCATGAATGAAAAGGAAGTCGGCGGAAAAAATGTGCCGGATAAAATTATTATCCAGATTATGAAAACCGATCCTGCATTGTCCGATGGAGACAGAATCGTAAAGCAGGAGCTGCGCAGCGGCCTGTACGAAGCATTTGAACTGGGTACGATCTGGTTGGAACGCCTGATCGGCGAATAACGGTGGCTCCCTTGAAAACAAGAAAAATATTTCTGCTTTTTCTGGCAGCAGCCATTCTGCTGCTGCCTGCCTGCAATAAGGTAGAACAACCGGAAGACACTACTGCCGACACAACAGAAGAAGAAACTACAGAACCGGAAAACAACGCAAGACCCGCATATACCCATCCCCTTACCGGGCTTGCTTGTGAAAAAGATCTGTCCGGCGTGCGTCCCGTTTCCATTATGGTGAACAATATCAAAGCATCCCTTCCCCAGGAGGGCGTCGCACAAGCGGACATTCTGTACGAATGTTTGGCGGAGGGCGGGATCACCCGGCTTATGGCAATTATCACCGATTATGGTGACGTCACCCAAATCGGATCCGTGCGCAGTGCAAGAGATTATTATATTGATTATGCAAGCGGATACGACTGTATCTTTTTCCATGCAGGCGGCAGTACCTATGCCTATGATACAATGTCCGCACGAGGCACTGACCATGTAGACGGCGTAAACGGTCCAGCACATCTCTATTCCGGAACCGGTACGTTCATCCGGGATCCTGAACGGCTGAAAAAGTACAGTTCAGAGCATACGCTGATGATTCAAAACGGTGCAGGCATACAAAGTGCAATTGACTATTACAAATTCCGCACGGAAATAAAAGAGGACTATACTACTCCGATGCAGTTTGCTCCATGGGGGGAGACTGTTTCCGGCGAAAAAGAAGCCCGGGAAGTTTCCGTCGTGCTGTCCAATTATCAAAAAGTGAACTATACATACGATGCGGACAGCGGGGTTTATCTCCGGTTTCAGTATGACGGCATGCCTCATATTGACAACACCACCGATGAGCAGTTATCCTTCACCAACGTATTACTTCTTTCCGCCGACTGCGGCAATATCGCCGGCGACGACAAAGGGCGCATTTGGATGGAAACAACGGGAAGCAGCAGCGGCTGGTATATCACAGGCGGAACATGCACTCCTATCACATGGAAAAAGGATTCCCATGACAGTGTCATGCACTACTATTATGCAGATGGCAGCGAAGTGGAATTCAACCGCGGAAAAACGATGATCAATATCGTTCCCGCTTATAATATGAATACGGTTGCCTTTCAGTAAATTAAATAAGAACCGGAGCAGATAAGGATAGTCCCTGTCTGCTCCGGTTGTTGTTTGTATGCAGCGATGTCGATATGAGAATTGTTAAGTATTAGCATTGATCTGTAGATACTGTAAATAAGCAAGACAACCCCTCCGTCATGCCTATGGCATGCCACCTCCCCTTGCACAGGGGAGGCTTAGGGAAGATTGGAGGCTCCACCTCGGTAAAGGGAATTCCTGCGCAGCATCTTTCCTTGTGTAAAAGAAACTCCCGCACAGCACAAATTTCGTAAGGCTCCCCCCCAGCAAAGAGAGCTGTCGCCCAAACGCAGTGATGCGTAGCGATAGCGACCGAGGGATTGTTTGAGTATATCTTGTCAACTTGATGATTCTGCAAAATGACCACGAGACAATTTGAAAATAAATAACATTAGACTAGGCAAGCAAATGTCAAAGCTGACTTTTGCCCTCGCTAAACATGACCTGACTGCGGTACACCTTGCGGAAATTCTGAGGCGACGTCTGATAGATTTTATGAAACATTTTATTAAAATAAAAAGGATCTGCAACACCCACCGAATTTGCAATTTTTGCTATCGTATCATTTGATGATTTTAGCTGTTCCGCCGCCAGCGAAACCCGATAACGATTCAAATAAGCAATCGGTGAAATACCGTAGCTTTTTTTAAATAAAGAATATAGACCCGACTCCGATATGTGCGCTTGCTGCACCAGATCCGACACACTGATCGGAAACGGATAATTCTTTTCGATATACTCCAGAACAGGTTTCAGTGCTGCATAACACCGATCTTTTTTCAGTTCGGCGTCTGCAAGAAGCAGCTCCAGAATCTGATAGCAGCAGATATATTGCTGAAAAATACTGTTGGAAGCAAATAGTCCATCAAACAGTGTGTTCAGCTTTTCGGACGCATTCGGCAGCAGCGGCAAATCATATAAATCATCCAAACTGTATGCATTGTTGATCAGTACATCTAAAAAAATCCAGCGACAGCGCATACGTCCGCTTACAGGATCTGCATGATGCACGATCGTCTGCTGCATGCCGGACGGCGCAATAAAAAATCCCCCACAGCCTGTCGACTTCCCAGGCTGATTTCCAAGCGCAATATCATAGCTTCCCTCCTGTGCCTGCACAATGGAAAGCCACGGCAGTATCTTTACGTGCCGCACGCCATCCATATTTGCTGCGTCCAACGCATCTTTTTGAAAATAACGTATATCTATCTTCTCAATTTTCATATAAATCACCATGTTTCCTTGCGATTGATATATTTTCGCGCCAGCTATCTGTGTAGTATTATACAGGTATTTCAATAAAAATCAATGGATTCTTATACTTTTATCCAGTACAATTATGATCGAGGTGAAAGCTATGATATTTGACTGTGCAAACGGCATGAAAAGACCGGTTCGGCTTTGCGAAGCTACGCGCCGGTTTGCCTATGATTCCTTAAACCATCGCTACGGCTTGGATACCCGGCGAACGCAATCCGTTTCCTTAGACCATATTGCAGATTACGAGGCAATGTCGCCGCTTCAGCGTTACGATGCCGCCATTGCCGAAATTGCTACAAACGCTCCCATCCGTATCTGTGAGGGAGAGCTAATCAGCGGAGCGGCTACCTTAGGACTCGCGATCCATCACTGCGTGCCGGCAGTTTACAAAGGAGAACCGATTTGCGGCAGCATCAGCCACCTGACCGTTGATTTTAAAACAGTGCTGCACATCGGTATAAACGGTATCCGCAAAAATGCAGAAAACGCTTTGAAAGTATACAGTGGGACAGCAAAAGAACCATTCATCCGAAGCTGCCTGCATTGTCTCGAATGTTTTGCTTTGTGGCACCAGCGTTATCTTGACGCATTGCAGAACCGTACGGAATATAGCAGCAATTATCATTGCCTGCAAAAAGTCCCAATGGAACCGCCCACAAACTTTCAGGAAGCAGTGCAAAGCCTTTGGTTTACCTTTGCATTTTTACGCCTTTGCGGCAACTGGCCCGGAATCGGGCGCATTGACTGGCTGCTCGGCAGTTATTTGGAGCACGATCTTCAAGCAGGCACACTTACTATAGACAAGGCCCGAGAAATTTTAGCGCATTTCTTTATCAAAGGCTGTGAATGGGTCTGCGGCGGCGACTACGGCAGCGGAGATGCCCAGCACTATCAAAATATTCTACTGGCTGGCATAGATGAGAATGGACAAGAAGTGACCAATTCTGTCACATATCTGGTACTGGATATTTTAGAAGAACTGGGAATCAGCGATTTTCCCACAACTGTACGTCTGAATCGTCATACCGATGAACGGCTGCTGCGCCGTGTAGCGGAGGTTATGCGATACGGCGGCGGAATTTTAGCAGTATATAATGAAGACTTGATCATCGGCGCTTTGACCGAGTACGGATATCCCCTCCGCGAAGCACGTCAATTTGCAAACGATGGCTGTTGGGAAGTACAAATGCCTGGCAAAACCTTCTTTACCTATATACCGTTCGATTCACTGGCTGTGTTGCAGCAGAAAACACTGAAAAATTATCAGAAAGTTTTGGACTATTCCGATTTTGATGCACTTTATCAGCAATTTATCCTCGATTTACAGGAGTGTCTGGAAAATATTTTCCTGCAAACGCAGGCTGCATTTGAAAAAGCACCCGATTCTTCCGGGCAGTGGATCTGGCATTCCCAAGATCCGTGTACTGTAGTATCACTATTTGAAGAAGGATGCATCGAAAAGGGATTATCTTATTTAGAAGGCGGTCCTGTATATAATATCACTTCCCCCCATATCGGCGGTCTCGCCGATACCGCCAACAGCTTATTTGCTATAAAAAAAGCAGTTTATGATGAAAAGAGACTGACTCTCAATGAACTCATCACCGCCTTAAAAAACAACTGGGAAGGCGCCGAACCGCTTCGCCAATACTTTTTGACGCACTATTCCTACTTTGGTAACGATAATGATGCTGTCGATAAACTGGCTGCGCGAGTATTGGAGGATTTCACAACACTTTGCAGCAGACTTGACCATCGGTGCGGGTATGGGTTTCCGGCTGGTGTCAGCACCTTTGGACGGCAGCTGGAATGGGCACCGCGCCGTATGGCGTCTCCCCACGGCAAAAAGGGTGGCGAAGTATTGGCGGCAAATTGCTCTCCCACACCGGGAACGGATCAGGAAGGCGCCACCGCAATCATTCGTTCCTATTGCAAACTGCCCCTGAAAAAAGCAGTAACCGGCGCAGCGTTGGACCTGAAGCTGCTCCCATCTTCCGTTCAGGGCGAAAACAGTCTGCAAGCGCTGGTTGCACTGATGCGCGGCTTTACTGCATTGGGCGGCTACTTCATGCAGCCGGACATTGTAAACGCAGATATTTTAAGAGAAGCACAAGCGCATCCGGAAAACTACCAAACACTTTCCGTACGTGTTTCCGGATGGAACGCACGATTTGTAACACTGAACGAAGAATGGCAAAATATGATCATTGAACAAAATGAACGATAAGGATGCAGTATCATGTTAATCGCTGAAATACAACGCTTTTGTATGCACGACGGTCCCGGGCTGCGTACTACGGTATTTCTAAAGGGCTGTCCCCTGCATTGCGCCTGGTGCCATAATCCGGAAACGCAAAAGGCTGTTCCCCAGCTGCTATTTGACCGTAAAAAATGTATTTCTTGCCGCGCCTGCGAAATATGTCCTCAGCATGCACATACTTTTACAGAAGAACACAATCTGCAATTTACACAGTGCGCCTGCTGCGGAAAATGCACAACACTTTGTCCTACCGGCGCGCTGGTTCTCTGCGGTCAACCTTATACCGTGGATGATGTTATGGAAATCGCAGAAAAGGATCGGGCTTTTTACGGGAGCGCCGGCGGTGTAACCCTTTCCGGGGGAGAGCCGTTTGCCCAGCCGCAGGATGCAATTGCATTGCTGAAAGCCTGCAAGGTGCGCGGTCTGCACACCGCAGCGGAGACCTGCGGATATTTTTCATCAAAGCTTCTGCCTGACATTGTCCCCTACACAGATCTCTTTCTGTGGGATATAAAACTGACCGACCCTGCCGCCCACAAAAAATACACCGGTGTTTCCAATCAAAAAATTCTAAAAAATCTTCGTATGGCGGATGCATTGGGTGCCCGGACCCGGCTGCGCTGCATTTTGGTAAATGGTGTAAATACACATCCTTCACACTACGATGCTGTTGCCGAATTTGCTGGGACATTGCAGCATTGTGAAGGAATAGAATTTATTCCCTACCACGCTTATGCTGGTACAAAAGCAACGCTTCTTGGACAAAAGGATAATGGTAAAACCGACTGGATTCCTTCCAATGAGACTTTCAGTTTTGCTCGTCAGTATTTGCTTCAAAAAGAAATTCGTATATTTTAATCTGGCAATTAAAAGAACGCCCCTGACAGGCAATCCTGTCAGGGACTTTTAAACGATTGTAATGCTATATATTAATGATAATTTCAGTAATGTCTTCCGACCCTACTATATAAACACGGACAAGTCCGGTAGTTGGCGCAAAGTCAGTTCCCTTATAGGAAGGATGCTCAACTCCATATAATCTTTCAAACACATATGAAAGCTGATCACTTGATAAGGCTCCAAAAGACTGCGGGATATACATGCCCCATTGTTTGTCAGCCGATGTTCTATATTCCTCAGCAAAGTTTGCACTTGACAACGCAGTAATAAAGGTAGATGTCTGCTCTTTCGGCATGCTGATATGAATTTCATATTCATAGGACTTTTCATCATACAAATCATTACTTATAATGGATGTTTTGACGTTATAGTCATCCACATACGCCTCTTTCGGAAAAATAATTTCATCTAAAACATCTATGCCTTGCGTATTTCCCATGATAGCATGAAGTGCGGTTTCTACTGATATGCTTTCACAGTCTATGTTCCACCGTATGCGATTGATCCCATTTGCCGCCCTCGTTCGAAAACCAAAAAGATTTGTGCATAAAGCCACGATAGCCATAGCGAGAACCAGTACAACAGCACCGATTATAATCGTTTTCTTCATGGGAAGCCTCCAACTTAAATTTTGTTTTACTGTAAGAAAAAAATGAAGCTTGATTCATATCCGTTTAGCTATACGCCGTTTGATCTCTCCAAAATTTCGCCCATCCGTTATAAAACTTATGTTGCGTTATGTACACGTATTTTTTGATCTTTTTTCAAATAAAGGAGAAAGCAATAACTTTCTCCTTTACTAAATTAGTATGCAGTAATTATGATGACGGATTCTCCAGCCGGCTCTATAATATCAACAAATATTCCTCCTACGGAACGAAACAATTCTTCATCTATGTAGTACATATATGATGCTGCAAATGTGTATTGTTCCTTCAGATAATTTCCAAACAGGTCTGATACATACCATGTTCCATTAATTTTGCTATCCCGACTGACTTGGTTAAAGCCATTTTTCCTCAGTACACCGCGAAAATCCTCTAAAGCGCTTTTAGGCACAACAACACGAAATGTATATATATACGGATGATATTCCTCATATACTTCTCCCGCAGCCTCTTCATTTAATTCCACATAATATCCGTCTAAATAAGAATCTTCCGGAAAAACAAGTTTTTCCAGCCCCTCTTTGAGAGGATCACAAAACTTTGTTTCCGATAATTGATCGGTAGTAAGCATTTCAACGATTGACTTCCCTTTTACTATTTTCGATTCCGTTTCATATGTACTATCTAAACCTTGATCTGTATTCTCTCTATGCAAATTCCAGCCAAATTCTTCTGCAATCCAATCGCGGATACCAAATAGATTATTACATAATATAATTATTATAACTACAGCCGCTGCCGCTAACATCGATAAAAAAATCAACATTTTTTTCATGCTTTCCACTCTTTCATCAAAATAAACGATTTTGTTTTAGGAATTTCATCATTTGATCAAAAGTTGCTGCTTTTCGGTGACTTATACACCGGGGCTGCTTCCCATGCTGATACAGCATCCAACCATAATTAGTCAATCTCATTCTATATGGTGGATAATTTGCATGATTATATTCTTTCCAATACATATCACCCTTGGATTGAAATGTTCTTTCACCAGTTATATCATTGCTTTGATAAGAATATACAGTTCCATCACTTGCAATTAAAGATCCACAAATCTTCATGGATAAATGATGCGCAATGTTTGAATATCTATGATCATAATGCCCTCCATTGCATACATTTAAAAATACAAATCTTGCATTAATATTGCATAAGAGATTTGAATATTGGGTATTTAAAACCATTCCGCCATGTTCGTTTTGTAAACGGTACGGTTCTCCATGAAAGTCTAAAAATAAAATATCTACATCGTGCAAATGCGTCCAGCCCAATAAAAAAGCAGGAAAAGATGCTGCCAAAAACTTTCTAAAAATTATATTGCCGCCATATTCAGTAAAATGTCTTCTTACAGCAAATTCAAAATTCCTAGTTAATGAATTGCTCATGGCTAACATACCGACTTTAAGAGCAGCACATCCACATAGATCATCGTAGTTCACCGGATCATTTACGCAACAAACGAAAAGATTGTAGGACAAAGCTGTCTCATTTGCGCCCAAATACGCTACTTCACCCCCGTTGATGAATCGTCCCACCTCCGGATCATAGCTGTGTGATATGTCAGTACCAAAAAATTATTTTCTGCATTTGGACTAACTTATCTCTTTTAAATTTGTAGATTTATACTACTTATATGTACCGGATTGACCCGAGTAATCGAGTCGATCCGTTCTTTTACTTACCAATGATCAGTTTGCCATGCATATCGTAAATTTTAACCTTGCGCTTAGTAATTGCTCTTTCAAGAGCAGCATAAGCCTCTGTGGTTTTTGATACACCTTCGAACGCAGGAACAATGATCTTGTCAACTCTTCCCTGCCGAACAGCCCTTTGCATTTCCTTAAATCCCGTTGCAGTTATGCTAATTCCGGCATTATCAAACGACTCACCAACTACTGAGAGTCCCATCTTTCTCGCACAATCCGCAATACGCTGTCTTGTCAGATTCAATTTGTCCCATCCATCAGCCGAACAGTAATACAGCCAAACACGATTTGATATTTCCATTTTCGATACATCGCTCTCGGTCTGGCTCTCTTCGGATTTCATTATATCACAGAAATATGAAAATTTCCATGCCACATGAATTTTTCCTCCGGAATAAATCTCAACCGATTTCACAAGGCAGTCTACCAACTGCTTATCCAACTTTTCTAGAATTCTGTTACCGTAACATATAGCTCCAGATATATCATTAGTATGGCACTGATAGTACGGGAATTGAGCCGGATGATATGCCAAGGCATAGCCACAATGACCGCAGCGTATATTACCGCTGAATAGTCTGTCTGTTTTATTGTTTGAACCTCTGACATGCTTTTTCAGCTTCGACTGTACTTTGTCATACCGTTCCTGCGAGATTATCACCGGAAACCTGTCCGGAACAACAATCCACTTATCTTCCGGAAGTTTGATCGACCGTTTAGAACCAACGGATACAACCTTTGTACGTCCGTAGATGCACTTACCTGTGTAACGCTCATCTTTGAGAATTCTAAGAACGGAGGTTGACGTCCACATTTTTCCGTGACTCTCATCCTTCAGATACCACTTAAAATTCTTTTGACGAGCCAAAAACATCATCGGAGTCGGCACATTTTTGCCATTCAGCTCCTTAGCTATTTGTGTTGTCTTCATTCCACGCTCAGCCCACTTAAAAATCTTTCGAACGACATTAGCGGTTTCATTGTCAATGACAAGCTTGTATTTTTCTTTATGTGATTTCAAATAGCCATAAAAGGCAAAGCTGCTATGATACTACCAGCTGCAAACAACTGCCGCTTTGTCAGTTTCAGTTTTTGTGAGAGTTCCTTACTATAGAGATCATGCATAATATTCTTGAACCCCACATCAACCATACCAGCAGAACCGTACTGCAATGTATCACTGTCGTAGTCATCATTGACGGATATGAATCTGATCTGCAGAAACGGAAATATCTGTTCAAGATAATCATCGACAGTAATATAGTCTCTTCCCCATCTGGAGAAATCCTTGACAATAATACAATTAATCTTTCCTTGCTTCGCAAGATCAAGAAGCTCAGAAACACCGGGGCGTTCAAAATTTGTACCGCTTCGACCGTCATCTACAAATTCAAGAACATTAATTTTCTTTCCTGAAAACTTTACGCTGATTACATTGTCGATCAATTTTCGCTGATTTGATATGCTGTTGCTTTCGTCCTTTTCAGACGGCTCCAAATCAGCATCCTCGAGGGATAATCTTAAATATTTTGCAATTACATACTCATTCATTCTGTTTCATCTCGCTTTCTTCTTTTTCAATTCTTTCGCACAATGCAGAAAACTCATCTCTGTACTTTGGGAAGATCGTAACGACATTGTCCTTGTCCACTTCTATTTTCTCTATCAGAGCAACACACATTTCTCGTGTCAGCGCTCTTGCCTTTGAAAATTTTCTCATTGATGTTACATAGGGATTTAATTTGACTTCCTCAACATCTATTGGCAGTACTATCCCAGCAAGAGACTCCATTCTATTTTTACAAGACAGAATTTCGGTCACATATTTAGACTTGTTGAAGAGGTAATCCGATTCGTTTAAAACACCGCTGATATGACTTTCAAAGGAACTCCGCAGATAAAACTCAAGCTTTTCAATCCGTTCTTGAAGTGCCACGGTTTCATTCCTCAAACTCACAGCTTTTTTCATTCTAAGTGCATTTTCGTTAATGCTTTCGACACGCACTTCAAGTTCATCAGCCAATTTCACCTGAGCTTTGATAAAGGTAAGCACAACACTTTTCAGCAACTTCTCACGAATTGTCTGTCTGTGTGAGACAGCTGACATATTCCAATGAGGATTCTCCTTTACCTTCTTGACAAGCCCCTGTTCATATAGGTACTGTCTCGGCATCGGATACTTTTCATCCATCATTCGCATAATACCGTGAATGCTCTCTCCTGCTTTCTTCAAAGCAAAGATTTCACGGACAATTTTGGCAGCCGGTTCATCAATCAGGTACGGCTTATTTTTATCTCCGGAAAGCTTGTAGCCAAACGGTGCATTTTTTACATTGAATTCACCTGCTCTTTTCTTTGCATCAAAAGCAGAACAGACTCGTTCTGTCTGAACTTCTTCCCGCATCCACTTTCTCCCCCACACATACTGTTTCCGATATCAGTTCTGCTAAGCGGATTCTTGCCGAGCGTGCTTTTGATTTTGTTATTATCAATTCGCCCTTGCCAGACGATCCGGGCATCCGATTCGCCATTGACGCATGTGCCGGCAAAGGAACCGTTGTTTTGCTGTTCATCCGCGCCGACATTCATGGTGAAACCTACAATAGGGTCATGGGGCATGGCGTTTTCACACTGTCCAAGCCCACTTCGAAACAGGCAATCACGCAAGCCCTTTTTTGGATGGCAAGCAGCAGGGAGCGTTTGCGTAAATTTGAAAAAAGTTCTCTATCCGTAGAAGAAAAAATGGAAGAAATCCGGCTTGTGAACCGTGCAAAATGGCTGTTGATCAGCGAACTGAAAATGGATGAGTCATCAGCACACAGATATATAGAAAAGCAGGCAATGGACTTGTGTGTTTCCAAACGGCAGATTGCAGAAAAGATCATCCATACATATGCATAACAAACAAATAATTTATAAGCATTCCATTCTCTTCGTTAGCCTCTCCCTTTAGCGGGAGAGGCTTTTTTATAGCAATAAGCTCCCGAAACACCTGACCGCAATTTATAATTGCGGTTGACAGGTCGTTTTTTACCTTGTGCGGCACCGGCTTCATCTTTTGCTGTTGCGGTACTAAACGTTCACACTATCAACGCAGGTCAGCAAGCAGAGCTGCCCCAATCCGCGTTGTTTTAATACCTAACATACCGTTTTAAAGGAATGATAACAAGTTTTCAAAGAAAATATTCATGATATGATACTTATATACAGAAGTATGTACATTTCAATAATATTACCGGAGATTTAACTTATATGAGCATACTTGAAGTCGTGCCTTTGCTTCCTTTGCAGAAAACGATACTGTTCAGAATCCTGTCAAAGCCGGGATTTCCATTATTTGCAGAACAATGGAGGTACAAGATAACAGGTCGGCTCAACATTGTCCTAATGGAACAGGCATGGAAAAAAACCATCAACAGCTTTGAAATACTACACGGATCCTTTCTCTGGAAAAATGTGAAAGAGCCGATTTTCATCATTCAAAAGGAAGTGGAAAATCCGTGCCGGATATTTTCTTTGGAAAATACTCCGGTCAAATACAAAAGAAAAAAAGCCAGCCTTATTGCCTGGGAGGAATATCAGAATCCGGTGGATCTGGAGGTACTGCCAATTCGAATGGCTGTTACTATTCTTTCTGCCGAACATTATGAGCTGATCGTCACCTCCAATCATATTTTATTTGACGGTTGGAGCAATGCAATCATTATGAATCAGCTTATGCAAAATTACTGTGCTTTACAGAAAAACTATAAAATGGCTTCGGAAAAAAGACCGATATATTCTGATTATATCCGAAGCGTATATCAGGAGCAAAACGATCCGCGTCATACGGGCTTTTGGGAAGGCTACCTTCAGGGCATACGTCCCCTGACTGCACACCCTCGCAGAAACAAATTGGGAAACTGCAGAGCGCACATCCCTGTAAAAGAAGAAACCGTGCAGCAAATTCAAAAATTTTGCCAGTCAAATAACTGCACCGTATCTGTCATCCTTTATACAGTATGGACGCTTCTTTTATATATTGAAAAGCCCTGTAAAACAGTGATAACCGGAGCAACCGTTTCCGGACGAAGTACGCTGCCTGCTTCCCAGCTTGGTCTGGCAGGGCTGCTCGCCAAAACATTGCCTCTGCGCGTCAATTTTAATAAAGAACAATCCGTGAAAAATATCATGAAAGATATTTGTTATGATTTGATAGCAATAGAAGAACATATGCATGTTAACCCGATTGTCTGGCAAAAGATTCTTCCTGATATTGACACATATTTCCGCGAAGGCTTAACCATTCAAAACTATCCGGTGCAAAGGCATGGCAGTCAAAACAAATGCGACTGGAGCATTGAATTTTATCATTCATTTTATCATTCAGATATGGATTTTTCGATATCCGTAAAAACTTACATTGCGCCATTTACGCTGGAAATATCGTATGCGCCTGAGCAATACTCGGAAGCCTCCGTATATAAACGCCTGAATCTGTTTCTGCACATCCTCAATCAACTTGTACACTCTGACAGCTGCGAGCTACAGTTGCATTTTGCAGGCTGGATTAAAACCCACATCCGTCAACACACAGATCAGTATATTGAATAAATTGGGAGATTCATATGTTGCAATTTAGTATTCCGGCAGATTTCAGCCCCTGGACTTTACAAAAAATATATGAGCTGAACCATCATTATACAGACCGAAAAGTCACGGAAGTATACGGTCAAATAACCACAGGCTATATTAAAGCATCGGGACGAAACCCGGATGAACTTCCGAAAATCGATCTGAATAAACTTACAGAATATATCCGGCAATGTCATAAATACGGTATTGAGTTTAACTACACTTTAAATGCTTCCTGCATGGGAAATATAGAGTTCACGCAGGCAGGACAATTCAAACAATTTCTTCTAAGCATTGACAGTGCCGGTGTATCCTCTTACACGGCGGCACTGCCTTCTATTATTGACCTTGTGAAAAAAACATTGCCGCACAGAAAATTGAAAGCCTCTGCAATTTGTGAAATTAACAGTCCGGCGAAAGCAAGACATTATAAACAGCAAAATATAGAACGTATTGTTGTAGATCCGGATATAACAAGACGTTTTGACTTGCTGAAAAATATATGTCTTGCATTCGGAGAAAACGTGGAAATCATTGTAAACAACGCTTGTGTGCAAAATTGTCCCTATAAAATGTTTCATTATAATCATGAAGCGCATTGCGGGTCGGATATATCAGACAGCAGTGCCTATCCATATTATTATCATAAATGTTCTCTGCAAAAAGCTGCCACTGACTACAATTTCATAAAATTAAATTGGATTCGTCCGGAAGATTTACATTTTTATAAAGAAATCGGTATAAAATGCTTTAAAATTCACGGAAGAAACTACGCCAGCGGAGCTTCTCTTCTTAAAGTGGTTAGAGCATATTTCAACGAAAAATTCGATGGAAATCTCATGGATTTGCTTACAGTTTTCAAGCCCTATAATGCATTTCAACCAATCGTAAACAATAACAATTTGGACGGGTTCCTGCAACGTTTTTTTGAACATCCACAGGCATGCAGCGAGAATTGTGAAGTCTGCGGATATTGCAGATCTTACGCGCAAAAAAGTATGGATCTTGAAACAGTCCGAGTAACCAATGCTTATGCACAAAAACTTTATACAAGCATTCAGAACGAATCATTATAAATGACAAACACTTATAAAACAGCATTATAACCATGGGGAGTTTTATGAACTATTTCAGCATTCCAACAGACTTTCAAATTGAAACGATAGACCGATATGCCGCCCTGAATCAAAAATATGAAGATAAAATTATGGAAGTATACGGGCAAATCAACAGCGAAGAAAATGAATTCGGATCGGGCAGACCATCAGACCAGCTGCCTGCCTTGAAAATGCCGCAGCTAAAAAAATACATATCCTATCTAAAAAAAGCCGGAATCCATTTTAATTATACGTTGAATACAACATGCCTCTCCAATCGTGAGTTTACCAGAGAAGGTCAGCAGGCAATTATATCATTTTTATATAGACTCATAGACGCCGGTGTGTCTTCCGTCACCGTATGTATGCCTTCTTTAATTGAAATAATCCATGATTTGAAACTGCCCTTACAAATAAAAGCTTCAACTGTCAGCGGCGTGATCAACTGTGAAAAAGCTCGCGCCTACCGGGAATTGGGAGTTTCCCGTCTTGTAACAGATGAGAGTATCAACCGGGACTTTGCTGTGTTGCGGCAAATTGTGCCGGTCTTTCCGGAAAATGTTGAATTAATCGTCAATGTTATCTGTGATATGAACTGCATCTATAGACCGTTTCATCACAACCAAATGTCACATGATTATCAGTACCAAACCAAAAGCGCAAGCTATTACTCACACCGATGCAGTATGCGGCGTGCTCAAAAACCGGAAAACATTCTGAAAATGAATTTTATTCGTCCGGAAGATTTGGGATGCTATGAGGAGTTGGGAATCCATCACTATAAAATTCAAGGAAGACAAGCTATACATAACGGTGATATTCTGAAAACTACCGAGGCCTATATGAGAAAACAGTATGAAGGCGATTTGCTTACCCTGCTGGACTGTTTTTCTCCCACAAATTCATTTCGTATAAAAATAGATAACAAAAAATTAGACGGATTTCTTAAACCCTTTCTGCAAGATGGCTTTTGCCGCAGAGATTGCTCCAGCTGTAATTACTGTCAAACATTTTGTCAGCAATATTTACCTTTCGAAGATATAGACCGTATGAACCAAATGGCAAGAAACTTTTACAGCGGCACTGATGAATTTAAAATGTCATTGACAGAAAAAAATGGAAAATGACAGCACATGCATATAAAACAAAACAAACCAGAATTTCACCCAACAGGAATGGAGATTATTATGATACACAAAATTCAAAAAGTCGATTTGATTGCCGTTATCAATAATCAGGATAAAAATACCGGCTTTTTAGGCGTAAACGAATATATGGGGTTAGGCTATATTAAATCCTATCTGACCAATAACGGCATTTCAGTTGAAACAAGGATCCTTCAGAGCACAGAGATCAACCCATCACAAATAAAAAAATTATTGACCGATCCACCGGAGTTCATTGGACTTTGCATGTATTCTGACAATGTACAACAAGTGATAGAAACAGCCCGCCAGATTCGCGCACTCTTTCCCGAAACATGGATATCGGTAGGAGGTCCTCAGGTAAACCGATTTGAGAAACAAATTTTGTGCGATCATGATATGTTTGATATGGTTATTTCATACGAAGCAGAAAAAACTTATCTGGAAATCATTCAGCGCATCAATCGCGGCGATAATCTGTCCGGCTGCTGCGGCGTAACATATAGAGACGGAGATGAAATTGTCAGAAATCCGTTTCGATCTCCTATTGAAGATTTGGATTCGCTACCCTTTCCCTCTCGCGATATACATGAAAAATATCGACAGCAATACTTATATATTACCGGAAGCCGCGGCTGTCTTGGAGGATGCAGCTTCTGCGGAGAAACATCCGCAAAAAAGGATATGGGTAAACCATTGATCCGTCAGCGAAGCCCGCACTCTATTGTTAATGAAATTCAGGAGCTGATCCATAAATACCACGTCCATTCCTTTAGATTTACAGATGCCACTTTCGAAGATGGGGAAAGCGGGCGCCGGCGTGCAGAAGCTATTTTTGATGAGATCATCGACCGCAATCTGAAAATAAGCCTGCATATATTTACCCGGGCAGAAATGGTGAATGAATTGCCGCTTTCATACTATGAAAAAGCAAAACGGGCAGGGGTGGAATGTTTTTATATCGGCATTGAATCCGGAAACAGTCAGGATATAAAAATTTATCATAAACGCACAACAAAAGAAAAAAACATCAAAGCAATTCAAACGATCCGAAACGCCGGCATTCATCCATGTATAGGCTTTATAAATTTTAATCCTTACAGTACTATGGAATCTGTTAAGGAAAATATAGATTTTTTACATACTTACGGGTACGGTCACGTTTTTTATCTTGCACAGACCCGATTGGAACTTTTACCTCAATCTTATCTTATTCAAAGGCTCAAAAAAGACAATCTCATTGATAATAACTTTGACTATCAGTCGTACTTCTACGATTACCGATTCCAGGATCCCAAATGTTTTCAGTTATATAAAACCTTTAAAAAAGCATATACAGCCAGCCCGATATACTATATGGACACCCTATCCGGAATGAATCGGGTTTGGGCTGAAAACCATTTAACAAATCGTTCATGGAATAAGGTCGAAAAGTATTTTATACATTTAGAGGATCTATGCAGAGAATATGATGAACGCAACTATCAGTTTGCTGTCAAGGCAATGGAACTTTGCTCACAGGGCGCGTCTGAGCAAGTTCTGAACGAATGGATAGAAGAAGCAAATTTAAACAGTATTTTTGATCGTTATCAGGAAATTTATAATCTGATCAATATACGGATTACCAAAGAACGCATCTGCCAGCTTACTTAATCATTCGTATACAAAACAGGGGGCATACATTATTTAAATGTACGCCCCCTGTTTTGTATTTGCGTCATTGCTTCCCTGCAAGTCATGCTACTGTTTATTTAAAAAATCAAGCAAATCCTTTTTAATATCTAATGCACACTTGGCGTAATAACACTTGCGGCAAATGAAACTTTTATCCGCCTCCACCAAGCCTTGAACCTGATTACAGATATCTTTATATTTTTCAGAATGAACAATATCCGCTAAATTTTCTTTCTGAATATTTCCAATTATATTTTCTCTATTATAATCATTGCAGCATATAGTAACAGAACCGTCCCACAAAACAATGACGCTGTTTTTCAATATATGGCAGCCCGCAAGATAAGCGTCTTTTATGGCAATATTTTGTGCGTATTCGTTTTTTACATTTCCTGCACGATCGTTCAGACACGACGGAACCGCACTTTGAATGCTACCTCCTAACGCTGCTTTTATCTTTTTCGTCCATTGGAACTGCTTCTTCAAATGACCGTTTACAATAATTCCCACCGGAAGATGCATTGTATACGCTTGCTGTATATTTTCCAGTACACTCTGTAAATTAATATTTCCTGTTATCTTTTTGTATTCTTCCATATCTAAGCTTGGAAGATTAATTTCGATCTTATTCAGATATTGTCCTAAATTCGCTAATGCTGTCAGTTTATCTTCAGTCAAGCAACTGCCGTTTGTATATAAAGTCAGGTGCAGCTGCGCTTTTCGGATCATATCAACTCGTTGAATAAAATAAGGATCTATTGTAGGTTCATTATAAAAATTGACTGTAACATGTTTAATGGAAGAAATTTGTTGAATCTGATCAATTACAGACTGAAATGTGTTCAACGGCATAATTTTGTTTTCGAAGTGTTTGATTCCAGAATTCGGACAAAACTGGCATTGGTAGTTACATCCGGAATTTATTTCTATTTCTACATATTTCAAATGCACCGCTTCATAAAGATACGTTGTTGTGACAATCAACTTTTTATCAAACGCCTCTTTTATTATATCGGCAGGAAACCGGCTGCGAACTTGCTCCAATGTTTTTCCGGTACTGCAAAATTGCATCAATTGAAACAATTTCTGTGAGACAACATATTGCATATCTAACATTAAGTTATACACTTTATAATATCCTTTGTTATGATACTCTATACGAATATACGGATATAATATAAAAATGGGGGGATCTGTCATATCTATCTCCATAGTATCAATTTATTGTTTAAAAAAGTCGTGTATTTTATCGCAAATAAATATTGCATCTTCCGCAGTAACCCGAGGATGTATCGGAAGCGACAGATACTGGTCTTCCCGTAAATCCATATTCTTCAGGCAGCTTTGAAATGAGTGAAAAATAGAATATTTATCATTTCTGTAATGGTTTTGTCCTGATTCGATTCCCTGTAATCGCAGATAATTTTCCAACTCCTTACGTTTTCTTGTCGCAATCACAAAAGACCACATCGCGTGGTCCTTTGCTTCATCAAAATCATCCATTATCTGAACCTCTTCAATATCAGCAAGATGGCATTGATATATTCTATATAACTCTTTTCGATTTTCCATCATACTGTCAAATGTTTTCAAAGAAGCCAAACCAATTGAGGCGCCTATATCTGTCATTTGATATTTATATCCAATTTCTTTAATGTCATTTTCCCAGTTGCGATTAAACTTAGCCTTCCGATTAATTCCAAACCATCTCAGTCGTTTTGCCAAATCAGCATACTCTTTATTCTTTATTACAAGCATGCCTCCATCACCGGTTGTAATGTGCTTTATTGCTTGAAATGAAAAAATAGTAAAGTCAGACAGATTTCCTATGTATTTGCCATTATACTTAGCGCCTAAAGCCTGCGCAGCGTCCTCTATGACAGGAATTTCATACTCTTCAGCAATTTCGTGAATTGCCTCCATGTTACAGGGGAGCCCGCCGTAATGCATACAAACAATTGCTTTTGTCTTTTTCGTTACTAATTTGCGCAGATGATCCGGATCAATATTTAATGTGTTTTTCTGAATGTCAACAAATTTAATGTTTGCACCCAAATACAATAAAGGAATATTTGTTGCAGTGCAAGTCAGTACCGGTGTTACCACCTCATCTCCTTCCTTAATTCCTGCCAATATATATGCCAAATGCAATGCGTCGGTTCCGGAGCCGACTGCAATGCACTGATAACCGGTATCAATAAATTTTTCTTGAAAAGCCTCCTCAAATGCATCTACTTTGGGTCCCTGACCAATCCATTTTGAATGCAAAGTATCTAACAGTTCGCCTTCAACCTGAGGCGGTATATAAGGATAAAATAATGGTATCGTCATAAACTCCTCTTTTCTTATCAAAATGTACAGCGATTCTCTCGCATAAACAAACATAAGAAGCGATAAAATCCTGCCAAATACGCGTCTCTTCTAAAGCTAAAGAAGGATCGCATAGGCGTATATTTTTTATCTTTTTTCGCCTAATTCCATTAACTTAATATAATGCGGAATATCCTCCGCTTGGGGTTTGAATTTAAACGGTGCTTCACAGCACGCACATCTCCAATACTGTTTCCCGTCTATTTCGTATCCAACACCATGTTTACAAGTATTGTTTGCATGTTTTCCGCAACCCGGATTGCTATATGCAGTGAAAATAAAATTCACTGAATCAGGACAGGTTTTCAAATATTCCATACAATTTGAAACATTTCTGATTCGTAATAATAACCGTATTTTTTCCGGTTCGTCATTTGAACAGTTGAAGTCAAAATCTCTTGTCACAAGCCTGAAAGAATATGGCGCCTTAGAATTCATCAATTTCTCATTACGGTAATAAGTTATTCCATAGCATTCAATACCACGGTAAGGTTTTGAACAAAATCCGTTTTGCGTCAGAGCGTTGTCCAATCTATAGCAAAAATCCTTTTCCGCATCTGTATGTACTCTGTCAGCCACAACATCAATACCCGATCCGTAATCGGCAGCTTTCATATCATCTTGAAGTAATCGGAAATGGCAGCAGAGAAAATCGGCAATGCGATCGGTTACTCGCGCTTTGTCTGCCATCAGCTTGAGCAGATAAAGCACTGTTGTATTGTCTGGATAAATAAGCATTATATTGTTTCCTGACGGCTTATTATTTTTCAGCCCTTCAAAAACAAATCCAAATTCTGTAAGTTTCGAAAACAGAAGCGGTGCACGCTTTACCTTTTGATCAATTCCTGTCAAATATATGGGCGGCACTTTTAAATTTTTAAATTTCTCTACTGACACATTTACTGCATCTTTTTCGATATCCCCGCATGTTAAAAGATTATAAAGTAAAATAAAAGGCCGATATGGGGCTTGACTTGAATCACGCCACTCACTGGAATAAATACGATTTTCAGCCTTGGAATGCAAAGGCATGCCATATGAATCCGGAGACTGGGCTATATCTTCATATATATTCATGTAGAGATTGTGTATTTCTGCAAAAGCCGTCTGCAATTCCTTCTTGTCCGCCTGCTTCAAAAAATCTGAATGAATCTGGTAATCTTTCACAAGCGGAACCACTTCGTCCTTTCGCCGTATCGCCCATTCACTGACCCAATATTCTTGTTCCATATCTAAGTTTCCTTTCCACAACCTAACTGAAACGCCAAGCATTATTTTTGTATATGGGTATAAAAAGTAAAATGGAGAAAATTTCTCCATTTTACTATGATCATTCTCTATCAAGAAGTTGTGCTGCCTGCTCTTCCAACCCACAAATCTCCTGCAAAACATTACAGTACGGTTTCAAACTGTTTTTATCGTTAAATAAATCAAATGCGGAAAAATCTTGCGGAATAATTTCTCCGAGCCGGAGACAAAGACTGGAAATTTTTTTATAAAGCTCAGCTAAATCTTCCCGCTCATTCTCTTCAAAAAATGCAACAGCATACTGCCTGTCCAAATACATTTTGTATGTACACATCAGCGACATATACGGTTCAAAGTTGTCCTCCCATTGGTAAGTCATTAAAGCGTTTGCAAACGCCTTATGAGCAGCCAACCCGTTATAATGGTCGGGAACAAGGCTTTCCTCCTGAATCAGGCGCCTAACAAGCTTACATGTTTCCCGAAATATCGCTTCTTTAGACGGCTTTTCACATTTTTCTCCAATTAACAGCATACTGTAAAAATGATCGTACCATCCGGTTTTACGAAAATACCCTGTACTGTCATGCGGCTCGTTATGATCTTCCGGAATATACATAAAGGGATTGTAACCAAGCAAAACAGCACCGCTGTCATCATAGCCGGATATCAAACATTCATTCGCAGACGGAATGATTCCATCTAAAGCAATAACCGGCACTCCCCGATCTATACTGTCCATAATCAGTCGGCTGTCTGTTTCATAATCTGTTTTAAAATGGCGGGTAACACTATAGCCAAACATTTTAAATGTATGCTCAAAAATAATTGGCGCATCAGAAACTCTTTGATTTCCAAAATCCCACCCTGTCTTTGAAAACGATGTCATAAATGCCGCGCCGGATACTGCACATACATAATCATAATTTGTTTTCTCGCCAAGTCCATTCAATGCGGAAACTACGCTGCCGACATATTCGCTTTGACGCTTTTGATCGGACCAATCTACCTTTTCTAAATTGGGAATAAAATTACGTACCATAGTTATAAATCTCCTTTCAAATGAAAAAAATGATCCCTTTATATGAAAGAACTTACTATAATAAATATAACAAATAGGAAGGAGATATTTTGTCGAATTTTGTACAAAAGACATATCTACAAAATATTTTTTATTCATTTTACACCAATAAAAGGCAAATTGCAAGCTTTTTATGGTATTTTATATAAACTTTAGCGACATGTTATTAATTAGGATAAAGCAAAATATTATAATAATCGGAAAGTGTTTTTAACTGTTTTTCATAATCCAAATGCTCGCTCCAAGCAATACAATTGTTTTTATATCGTTGATATACTCGATCATCTGTAAGCAGTAAACGAATTGCCCCGGCCAATGCAATATCGTTTCCGTTTGGCACCATGATTCCGGTCTGCCCGTCTATGAGCCACTCTGATATTCCTGCTATATTAAACGCGACAACCGGTATTCCATAAGAAACTGCTTCGGCGCCGCTAAATCCATACGTCTCCTTGCTTGTTGAAGGAAATACCATAATTTTGGCACGTAAATATAACTGCTCAAGCTGACCGCGATCCAAGAATCCGGTAAACTGAACGCGCTCTGTCAAATTATTTTCTTTGCAAAAACGCAGCAGTCTACGGTAATATGCCAGATTATCCATACCGGCTGCGATAAGTTTCCAATTTTCATCCTTAATTCTGGTTAACGCTTTTAATAAATAAAGCAAACCCTTTTCCTGTGCCAGTCTTCCGGAAAATACTATTAAATTTTCCTCAGGCTGTGCAAAATGCTCCGGCTTTTTTATCAGCGGCGGCACTTGAAAGCATTTATGAGAATCAACCCCAATTGTGCTCAGTGCATTTTTTATATTATCGGAAAAATAAAAAAGACCGTTATAACCCTTTAGATCCTTTAAATACTGCATATACATATCATAAGTAGATTTTGATATACAGTTTTTATTGACACAAGTCTCATTAACGGGTTGCTGACATCGAATTTCCTGATCATTATAATAAAAATAATGCGGACAAATAATACTGCTGTAATCATGCAAAGTGCGCACCTTAACATAATGGTCCGCGAATTCGTATATGCGAGGCAGGCGACTCGCTTTTGTTACATACTTATTGTTTTCTATTAAATAAAAAGGATATATATCATGAAAATGAATGATATCCGGTCCGATAGATTGCAATTGTTCCGCAAAATTGCTTTCATCATAATAAACGATGTGATCCGATAAAGGCGCTGAAACTGCAGAGCTGCTTTTCTCGTAACACATGATAACGGTCTGGATATTGTATGCATGCAATCCTTCTATTTGCTTTTGAAAGTAATAATAGCTGCCGTAATACTTGGATGAACTACGGACAAAATGCAGCACTTTCATATTTTTAACCATTCCCTTCTTTAAATTAAAAGCAAAAGTGCTTGTATTGCTGCACTTTGCTTTTGAGCTTGTTCTTTTTTATGTGCGTTCATAAGATGGTGCATCAATAAACGAATCGAGCAGCTTCAGGCGAGAAATAATTTTTTCGGCATCTGCAAGAGCCGCTTGCACACGTTTTTCAAAAAAAGAAATATCCGCTTCACAAATAGTTATATTCATGTACATACGGGATGTGCGGCAGCACAAAATACCATATTTCAACATACATTGGCGAAGAATTTCATTTCGTTTAAAAAGAGCATCACTGACAGCACCATAACTTTGAACTTTATGCGGCGAACAATGGAAAGAAAAGCACGTTGCAGGTCCTTGGGTAACCAAAGGAATTCCGCGGCGATATGCAGCATCCTCCAGTGTCTTTCGCAAATAATCGGAACAGCTTTCCATATTATGATAAATCGATGTATAATCAGATTCCAAAATGTCAAAAGTGGCTTTTATTGCTGCCATTCCGATACCATATCCGTTAAAGGTCCCCCCCTGTGAAACACGGCACTCCTCATACAATCCCATTATTTCTGCTTTACCCATTAAAACGCTGACCGGCACAACCCCCGATGAAATTGCTTTACCCATAATACAAAGGTCGGGCGTAACGTCATAACATGCTTGTGCACCGCCTAAACCCATATGTATGCCGGTAATGACTTCATCAAAGATCAGCACAATTCCATACTGATCACACAAAGACCGTACTTTTTGCAAATATCCTTCCTCGGGCAAAATACTGCCCCCATTTATATTTACAGGTTCCATAATAACGGCAGCAATATCGCCACCGTAACTTTTGAGTGTTTTTTCCAGTATTTCAATGTTATTCCATGGAATTTGTATTACCTGATCCTGCAGCACGCCCGAAGCTCGTCCTTCTGTATAAAATACACTGTCCGGATCTTCACACACAATAGGTGCAAGAATATTTTTGGTTTTACCGCCAAGTATATTATCGCTTGAGCCATGAAAATGTCCTTCGAATTTAATAAATCTGCGTTTTTTAGTATACGCCCGTGCAAGCCGCAGTGCATTCTGAACCATTTCATTGCCGCTAAGTCCAAAACGGATTTTCTCACAGCAAGGAACATATCGTTGGAATAATGCGCAAACCTTTAAATCGGTCTCAGAAAAGTCAGTAATCGGGTAATTCTCCAAAGCAAACGTTAAATGATCCTGCAGTTTTTTATTTCCGTGACCTAAAAACATTGCCCCGAATTTTGCATACAAATCCAAATATTCGTTGCCGTCGGCATCCCATAGTCTGGAATTTTTCCCTTTAACATAATATACCGGCATTACGCTATCCGGTTTTGCAAAGTTATGGTGTTGCCCCAAGGGCAGATATTTTTTTAGTTGTTCGTGATATTCCGCTGATTTTTGCAGAGAATAGCAATGCATCATAACTTCATTCCTCAATTCACTCTACTTTTTTCGAAATATACGCAACCATATCCGAAACCGTTGAAAACGTGCCAGGCGCGAGTTCATAGTCGCCAAACTCAAAATTAAATTCATTTTCAATATCAATGATTATTTTTATATAATCAACAGAGCTGATATTTAACGACTCGAGTTTGGAATCAGCGTTTATTTCATTTTTTATCTTTTCATCGTTGATATACCCTTTATAAATTTCAATCAAAGTCTTTTGAATAGCGTTTTTTTCCATAATAACTCTCCTCATAACTTAATAAATTTTATTTGAATCATATATCGAAATTGCGTTTTGTATCTCTGCAAGACATTCCAGCAATGTTTTAAAATACTGCCGGATTACTTTTATCATTTTATTTTTTGACCAAAATGCACTCTGCTTCAATAAATATTTGTAATACAAAATATCCCATTTGTTTTTTTCAGTTTTTAATATGTAAACATATTCTTTCAGTCCCTTTGCACCTTCAAGAAAATCTATCAAATAGAGAAATAACGGCATAAAATACGCCTGCATTATAAATTTCAGCTCCGATAACGGACATGCCTCGTTTACATCAATATAATCAAGCATTTTATATATTGCCTGTGCACCGGTATAAAGTCCGCCCTCTGTAGATTTTGAATTTATAAAGTCATATAAATTATCTCCAACGCAGCGGTATACAAGCTGCCAATCCTTTTCTTGCAGCGGTTTATCGGCAAAATGGAAAAATCCAAATGCATATTCCCGCACTATATCACAGCGCATACATTCCCTCCTCGCCGCAAATACTCCATTGTCATCTGTCGCTGTAGAATCTGCAACATAATAGGTATCTGTAAAGTCATCATACCCGTAAAGAACTATACTGTGCATTTCCTGCGCTCCTTCCGGTTGGAAAACACGATGATTATAGGAAATATATTTAGGATGAATTAGTAAAATCACGGGGATATGCTTGTCCAACAAGCGCTTGATCCGTGCTTGTGCGGCTGACGTTTCAAAAGAAAATCTACAGTTAAAGAACGACGAAATATATTTTGAAATGTACTTCCCCACATCATAAACAAAACAATCGCTCACTTTTTCTTTTTTGCTGTCCGGGCAAAAGGTAAAGCGCAATCCGCCGCATATAAAATATAAATCGCTTTCTTTTACGGTAACATTATAGAATTGCAGCACATCTTTTACAGAAGCCAGCAAACAGTTTCGTCCGACTGTAAGAGGAAATTTTTCAATAATCATACGCTTAATCCCCAGAATGTGTGTGAATACATTCTTCTATCTCTTCAATTGACTGATAGCGAAGGAACTCTGCAGGCTGTATATTAAGATCAAAAATTGTGTTTACGTCTTTCAATAAATGCAGTGCCATAATTGAATCTCCTCCTAAATCATATAGATTTTCGTTTATTTTGATATTTTGTATTCCAAAATAATTTTGAAATAAAATTTGTAATATGTTTTGGCACAAATCCGTTTTGTTCTGCCGATTATAATGCACCAGCAATTGCAAAGCACTTATGGAGTTTTCCTCAGAAAATGTAACCATAGATTTTTCTTCAGGCATAAAGTCTATCCAACAGCGGATATTGTGCAGGGTTGTTCCCGGAAGGGAGACCCGGTTTGCACCGCAGCCATACAACTTCTCCCAATCAATATTACCGCCCGAAACAAAGGCCATACAAATATCCTTATAATCCGGCTGGTTGCCAACAACGTAATTATAAGATAACCAGTCTTCAGCAGTGAAATAAATGCTATGGTGAATCGCTGTTTCCCTTGTTTTAGCTGCCAGATCCAATTTATAAATTAAATCCTCCACACTATAACATATAATCCCCAAACGAAAATGATCGTGCTTTCTTCCGGTGGACAATGTGTAGCAAATATCCCTTAAATTCAAAGCGTGTCCCTGCAAATAAGATCTTATTCTGTTTACATCAGCAATCAACCCTTCTTTCCAACTGGACGACAAGCAGAAAATATAAGGGGAAGCATTTTCTGCCGCATCGACTGTCCGTTCATTTACACATGCTTTAGCTTCTTCCAATACAATATGGCAGTTTGTGCCGCTCAATCCAAATGCGCTCACACCACATCTTCTTATACCGTTCTTTTCCTCCCATTTTTTTAACGCAGTGCTGATATATAAAGCGCTGTTTTCCAAAGATATATTTTTATTAAGAGTTTTATAATGCACGGTAGGAACAATTGTATTATGTGTAAGCTGCAGCACTGCTTTTATAACTCCTGCAAGTCCCGCACAGTATCCGAGATGTCCGATATTCGATTTCACTGAACTTACTGCGCAAAAGTGCTTTTCATTTGTATATTGAGAAAACGCTTCTGTCAAAGCCTGTAATTCAATAGGATCCCCTATACGTGTTCCCGTACCATGCGCTTCAATATATGTAACAGTTTGAGGCTCAATATGTGCATCCCGCCAGGCAGCCGCAATAACCTCTTTTTGCGAAATCATATTGGGGCTGGTAATTCCTGCAGCACTTCCGTCGCAGCCGATAGCACCTCCTTTAATTATCGCATATATATGATCTTTATCACAAAATGCCTGCTCTGCTTTTTTCAACAATATCGCACAAACTCCTTCACCGGCGCCTGTTCCGTCAGCACTCTCATCAAACGAACGGGTTCTGTAACTTGAAGCACGGATGCCCAAATCTCCGCTTTCAATCGGAAGTGAATAGATCTGCACACCGCCGGCAATTGCCATATCGCACGTACCCATGCGAATATTTTGACACGCTGTATGTAATGCACACAGTGATGATGAGCAAGAGGTATCAATCGCCATAGCCGGACCTTTCAAATCAAACAAATAAGACAGGCGTGAGGTTATAAAGGATGATAGCATGCCAATAGAGTGAGCAAACACATTATTTCTGTCTTTACTGCGCATCATTTGCGTATATTCAAAATCTCCTCCATAACCGACAAAAACGCCTGTATTGCTGTTTCGAATTTGCTCTCCCATATATCCTGCATCTTCCAAACAATGAAAAGCGGTTTCTAAAAACATTCGGTGTGCAGGGTCGGTAAAACACGCTTCTTTGTGCGACAACCCGAAATATTTATAGTCAAATTTGCTGATCTGCTCCAGATAAGCCGCGGGCGGCAAAAAATCCGTTTTAATCCGGTTTATATTACAATAATTTACTATATCCTGCCAACGTGATTCAGGCAAATCTGATATAAAATCTTTCTGATGTACAAGCCCTTCCCAGAATTCATCGAGCGTTTTTGCCTGCGGAAACTGAATGGCCATACCGATGATAGCAATATCTTGATTTGAATAATTCATATGTACATCCTTACTTGGCATTCGGTGTATTGCCGGGATTCAGATAATATTGCTGTTTCATTACTTTAATTGTTTTTAATCCGCGCTGAATGTGTTTGGCAGCTTGTTTGCTTCTGAAAAGCGCTTTTTCCAATAGATTTATAATTTCGTCTCGGACTTCTTTCCTTGCCAGTTGTTCCGCATGCACCGTTTCACCCTTTAAGGCTCCTAATATATACCATATCTTATACATAATATCTGTTTGTGCAACAAAATCCGCAGCTGCCAACAGTGCATATTCCGCCATTAAATCATGCCATGTAGAAACAGCTTTAAAAAAATCCATTGCGTTCCAGTAAACTTCAGCCGCTAATTCGCATGTGCGTACAATACAACCGGCTTTAATTTTTAAGCTCTCCAAACTTTGCCGTTCAAAAAAATCATTGTTTTTCATATCACGAATCCAGCCTTCATATGCGGCTGTTCCTGCGCAATACCCCATAATATTTGTCTGCTTTGTTATAAGATGATGCGCTTCACGCATAGTCTGTTCCGTTACAGTCATAAAATTCGGCTTATCCTTCCGCTCCGTTATAAGCAATATCTGCGATGTATTCGCAAACCAGTTTGTTTTTCGAAAATAGCCTCCATAATCATATTCGTTGCATAACCCCTGGGAAAACTGCCGATAATGCCAGCCAATTAAAGTTTCTCCCCAATCGTCATAACCGGTAATCATACAACAAATAGGTTCAGTATTTAATACGCCCCATGCAAGTACAGGACGGTTATTTATATACAGTGATTCTTGTATATTACGAATATACTCTTTCTTACAGGACTCTGATCCGTCGTTTTTTAAACTTATGTAACCGTATCCGACAGATTCAAACACCCTACGGACAGGATATTCCCAATTGCACCCAAAATGTGTAATATCTTCTTTTGGAGTCCAATTTCCCTGATCCCATAAAAAAGTAAATGCCGCTCCGCTGATACTGCATAAATAATTATAATCATATATGGGATCTTCTTTCAGAAAGGCAAGCAATTCTTTCATGCAAGCGATAAAATAAAAATCTTCATCCGCCTTTCCGGAATTCATCTTCTGCACACCTTTGATAACATGCCTTTTCGGGTATACAGTATTCATCGTTTTGCGTTTTCCTTTCATTATTTTTGTTTTATCCAAGTTTTTCTTCCATCAGCCGAATTAAAAGCTTGGCATAATAAACATCAAATTTTTGATAGCATTCATCTAAATTATGTAAAAAGCTCGAGAAGAGGCTGGTGCATAAAGCAAGATCATTTTCTACATAAACATGGTAAAAAAATGAATTACAATGGCTTTCGATTGACTGAAGTGTCTGATATACCTGCGGTATCAAATCCTGCACATTTACAATGTGTTTTGCAAGAATAAACAAATTCATAAAATTGTATACTTTATTATCACCGGAAGCGATTAAAACAGGCGCTGAACTGATTTTTTCATTCAAAAGATCAAAAATATCTTCGGCTTTCTTATCTACAAAATTATAAGCCGTCATATTATAGATGGAATAATCCTCCTTTAATAGGCCATCTTTTTTCAGCTTATGATATATCGGTGTGTTGTAATGAACAGACATATGACTGATAAATCTGCTTAAATAAAAACAACGCTGTTTTTTTAAAAACATGTAATTTTTTCTTAAACGTTCTAAAGTTGAATATGGGTTCAACATAATAAATCCAAATTGGGAAGTATTTATATCTGCATCCTTCAATAAGCCAAAAATTTTATGATTGTCTTCCAGTGTCGCCCTTTTTTTATATAACAGCAAATCTTCTTCATTTCCCGCTTCGATTCCGATGAAGGCATCATGAAATCCAGCATCCTTCATAAGCGCAAGCAACGCTTTATCCTCCAAATTATTTTGAAACGACTCCGCTCGAATGAAAAACCCAAATGAAAAGTTAACAGGATATGATTTCAGCAAGCCACACAATTCACGGATCCGTTTTTTTCCTAAAGCTCCCGGCGCCTCAAAACTGGCACCCGTAAAGCTGAACATACGAATACCCGTTTTTTCATAAATAGTAATTATTTCGTTAAAAATGTCCTGAGCAGTCCTGCCTGTCCACTTCCCGCTCTGACCGCAAAAAGAACAATTGGAGACACACCCGTGTGAATCGCATATATGAACTAAAAAATCTTTTCCCCCTTGCAAATGAGACCTGTCCGGCCAGGGCAAAGATGCAATATCGCTGTTACAGATAGATTTTCCTTGCATGTTTGCATGCGTCATAATATGTTTATTTTCATTTGCAATAGTTTCCATGCTGTAACCGGATGCAAGCTTGCTGAATACATCAAGCAGTGGAAATTCTCCATCGCCTAAGACAATAAAATCTATATATGGAATGTCGGCTAACAATATTTCAGCATAAGTACCGGCAAATTTACTTCCCAACCATATAATGGCGGCGGTCTTTTCCTTAATCCTTTTACATAACTCAATTACAAAATCAATATTATCCTGATATGCGGAAAAGCCGAACAGCTGACAGGAAAAATCAATTTTTGCCAGTTCTGCATCAATTGACTTATTGCAGAACAATTTTGTTGCTGTAACATCCAAATCATGTGCCTTCAAAAAAGCATACAGCCGGGAAACACCTAAATTTTCCTGTATAATATCATTCTCTTTAAACAAAGAAAAAAGTTGTATTTTCATTCGTAAGCTCCTTCTCTTTATATTTTAAAGAGTATTATTTATGCGCCGCGTATGCAGCCAGGTATCAATAGATGCCATTCCGTTCAAAACTATATTCATAAACACTTGAATTGTTTTTTCCGAAACATTCTCCCTCTGTAAATACCAGAGCAACCATTTCTCGCTTTGGTCAATATCTATCTTAAATTTCTTTGAAAGAGTGTGCCAAACAATTTTGTACAAATCCGTATACAAGCTCGGAAGATAATCTTTACTTTTTTCAAGCATCAAGATTGCCGTGCGCAAAATCCATTCTTTATTTTTTATATAAATCTGTAACCAATAAGCTAAATTTTGATTCAAAAAGCATCCCTGAATTTTCAGAGAAGAAAAAATATTGATGTCTCCAATATGTATGATCCTATCTGATAGATACATATTTACCGACGCGCAGCATTTATCTGTAAGATCAAGCACTCCGTGGGTTTCATATCCCTCATATATTGCAAACAGCTGAATCAATTCCAAGCTGTCAAAGAAGCCCCCTGTTAATTTAGAATAAGCAGTATAAAAATCATCGGGCAAAAAAAGGCTTAAACTTGCTTTCTGTTTCGCATTTAAAACCAAACACCGCTTAGAATCAATCGCTTCATTCGGTTTATATGTGTAAAGATACGAGGTCAACTCATACTTTTGCATCACTTTTTTTGCCGCATTTATATTTACAAACAAAAAATATGTGTTGATGATACGAACAGAAGGCTTAGAATAAGAGTCATACGACCAAATATAGTTAAAAATATGATTTGGTCTTATATGGAGCATTTCATCGAATAAAGTAGGATCATTTACAAAGCAATCCACATCTAACCATCCGAAATCATATTGATTTTCACACAGCAAAATATCCCATATAGCCACATCTGTCAAATTTTCTTTAAAATATATAAATGAATACCCTTTTTCCCAAAGCCATTGCTTTTCTGAGTCTTCTAACATAGCCGCTATCAAAACGATATTTATTTTTTTCGGAATGCACTGTAAGCAGCGCTCCAGGCAATATAATAAACCAGAAGTAAAAAAAATATAAATAATGTCTTTTTTATTCAGTTGATTGTATTGAACCCGAAACTCTGCTTTTATATCCTCATTTTTTATATTGGTCATCATATTTATCTGCCCCACCTATTATATTAAGTTTTTATCAGATGCTTCCTTCTGCCGCAACAGCTCATTGGCATGTTTGTTGACCTTTGTAATTTCAGAAATGAGCTTCTTTGTCTCCGAAATATTCCAACTTTTCTTAATTAACAGGTGCATATCGTGTTCGTTGAAAGCTTCTGCCGCAAACGATTGAAACAGCACATTGTTTCGATTTCCCAATGTCTTTTTCAACGCATTCAGCCAGTCTAATAAATCGTGCCGGCGAATTTCAAAAGGAGCTGCTTTCATGATCTTTGCAATTGTACTTTCCAGCTGCGTACACAAATCAAGCAGCAAAAACATATATGATGTTTCCGCTGTATGCGCCTTTACTAAAGATGTAATATTCCCCGCAATTTCGCGCATGCGAGAATCTGCAATTTCATACCCATAAGGATTTTCTAATGAATAGCTCCGGGTAAGCAACCCATCATTTTTTATTTTCAAATACAAGGGAGAATTTTTAAAAGCGATAAGATATTTCAAATACAGATAAAAAAGATGACTTTGTCCAATCCTATGCAGAAATGCACAATTGGCTGAAAATTCCTCCACCGTGCTGTAGGGATGAAACATAATAAACCCGATTCTGGTAGGAATTGCGTATTTGTTTAAAATTTTTGCAGCCATAAGATTCTGCTGCACAGTCGTTTTTTTATTAAATATTTTCAGCGTGCTATCATATCCGGATTCAAAACCGATAAAAACATCAATCAAACCGTTTTGTATCATTGACTGTATCAGCGTATCGGGAAGCTTTGCGATAACATCCGCTCTGCTGTGAATTCGATAATAAATTTTTAAACCTTGCGTTTCCAATGCATTGCAAAATTGTTTTATCCGTTCAAACTGGTATCCGGGAGGAAAACAGAAGCAATCGTCAATAAAAGCATATGTATTAACAGTCGGAATTTTTTCCTTGAGCTCTTGTATTTCATCAACAACCGATGCAATAGACCGCTTTGCAACAGGATTTTTTCCAGATGCGGCTTTTTTTGTGCTTGAAGTCCAGCAAAAAGCACAATTCCACATACATCCCTTATTCGTATACATTTTTATATATGAACTTGAATGATTTACCATCTCCCTGGATGCAAACGGTAATGTATCAAAATCCGGTACAGGCACCGGACGGTTTTCAACGAGTTGATCGTCCTTAAAATAAACAATTCCATCACATGCCAATGGATTTCTTTCTTCTGTTATGGCACGCAGCAACTCCGGTACAACAACATATTCATGCACAGGGATCAGAAAATCAAATGATCCGACCTCCAAACAATATTCCCAGTCACTGGCGGCATAGCTGCTTCCAACGGCAATTGGTATACACAATTTTTTGGCTTTTAGTTGTTTTACAATAAGCGTAAAAATATTTATATTATCATGTTCTAAAGAGCAATAAACCAATTTAGGAGAATGCTGTAAAATATTTTCACAAAATTGCACCAGCATATCTTCCTCATTGGGGCACCCATATTTATAATGGAATAATGCCGCATTGAATCCTTTCGCTCTGGAATTCGAAACAACTATTTCAGCGAACAAATCCTCAGCATTTTCTCGCTCGGATACTGATGTAACAACAATTACACACAAATCCATGTTCTTACCTCACCTTTCCTTCAACGCATTTTGAAACGCTTCAACCTCTTTTTCCCAATCGAAATAATGTTGCTTTGATATTGCAGTTACAACCCGTCTCAGGTTATCATTCAAATCAGTAACACTATTTTGAGCTGCAAGAAGATTCAAATAATGAGGATAACATGGATCCTTTGGTATAGCTGCCTCTAATGCAGATATAGATTGATTCTTTTGAAGCATTCCCCTCGCCATAAAATTTGTTACAAAATTCGCACACGAACATGTCCGTGTGTAATTATATGCTATCGTATGCGCACCATCTATGTAATCCGGGTGAAACTGACCAAACACAATTTTACGCAGAACGGACGGCTTGTTTTTTTCCAAATAAGCCAAAGCACGGATAAACGAAAAGGGCCAAGGCAATCCTGTGTGACTGCCGTCTGCTATTTTACATGCAATCAGATCAAAATCCGTCTGCAAATGGTCATATATATACCCTTGCAAGGTATTTTCATATCGATCGAGCAAAGAGCAGGATATCGTATCCACCCCAATAGAATCGACCCACTCTACTGATTGGATAAAGGTTAATATTGCATTTTCTTCTGTAAAACCCGGCAATCCGAACAGAATATTTGCAGTGATTTGAAAGCCGAATTCTTTACAAGCCGCAACCGCCTTTAAAATGTCATCATCAGATGTTTGCTTGATCAGCCAATGATTGCGGATCCACTCATCTGCACATTCAACCCCAATTCGAATAATCACTTTTGAACCGGCAGTGTATTTCTTAAGCAGCTGTAAACGCTCCCGCGTAATACTTTTGGCAGTCGTTTCAAATTCATAGACAAACGGTTTTCTATAGTATATCCCGTTTTTACCAAGCAGCATTTCCATGCAAATATCCGGTATTTCTTTTTCATTCAAGAAATCATAACTGAATAAATATTCATGTATAGTCCGGGACTTAATCAACGGACGTGCACGAACAACGCTCTGCACAACCACCTTGGAATACAGAGTCTCATCGCGGTCTCTCATTGCGGTCATATAAGCAATACGTTCAATAGACTTCTTATGCAGATTGCACATGCTGCATCCGCAAACGATATGATCCTGCTGAATGCGATGCTGACAGCCACATGTAGATAAATTGCTCATATTTCCATATTCAGCTGTAAAATAAGTTGCTTCTTCCTCTGCTAATAAATCATACAATTGTTTTTCCGGCATAAGAAGCGCTTGTTCATAACATTCACGGAATTGTCTCGTTTCTTCTCTGTGTACATATTCCATAATCGAACGGATAATTCCTTTGTTACTCACGAAATCGCCTTCCTACTCTTTTTTCTAAATATTCTGCAAGCTGACGTATTGTATGATAGGTAAACATATCTGTGATAGACAAAACATCCGGATATTTTTCATTTAATTTACTATACAACTTCATAATAATCAGCGAATTTCCACCAATATCAAAAAAGTTTTCTTCTGTTGTAAAATTACGGTGACCTAATTCCTCTTCCCATAATTTTGCAATATAACTTTCATAGTGTTGGTAAATCTGCGGATTTTCAGAATCGTTGGAAACAGATGCCGACAGAGATTCATAATCAGTCTTTCCGCTGATATGCCGCGGCAAGCTTTGTATTACATAATAACAACCTGGCAAGTTATAAGAAGGAGTTTGTTCTGACATGCGTCGTTTTACCGCTTCTATTTTCCCACCCGGTTCAAGTATAATAAAAGCGATGATTGTTCCATCTTTCTGTATGACAGCGGCATCTTCCACATACGGATCAGTTGCAAGCAGTGCTTCTATCGCATCCAAGGAAATTCGTATACCAGATTTTTTTATCAGTCTTGATTTTCTGCCGATGAAGACAAATTTGCCATCTTGATTTTTTTGTGCAATATCGCCGGTTCTATAGTATTCTGCAGTGGCATTCAGCATTGAACGCGCATCCGTGTCCTCATGCACGTACAATCCAATTCCCCGTATACATATCTCTCCAGGTTCTTCCGCTTCCGCCCCCGCTTTTTGATTGATAAGAGTCACTATAACATTGGATATTGGAGTGCCGATAATCGCAGGGTTGGTCCAATCCATTCCAATATGAACTATGGAAGCAATACTGCACTCTGTAGGGCCATACTCATTGATCAGCAAAATATGCGGATACTCTTCATTCGTTTTCTTTATTAATTCACCGGAGCAGACGTCCCCCGCTACCACAACAGAACGCATGGATTCTAATATATTTTCTTTGGATGTAAGCAGCATGTCCAAATGAAAGGGCAGTAAACTTGTATGTGTGATTTTATAGTCTCTGCAAATTTTTTGAAGAAACGGCACATCCAATTTTTGTGTTATCGCAGGCATTACCAGGCAAGCTCCCGATAACAATGCTGTATAGAAATTTGATCCAAATCCGTCAAATGCTTCAGATAATGGCTGTAAAATAACGTCATCCTCTGCAATGAAATAATTACATATTCGCCAATTTGTATAATTTGTTATACCTGCCTGACGTATAGCAACACATTTAGGAACACCGGTAGAACCGGAGGTGAAAATCCGATAAAGCAACGCTGTGTGCACAGCAGCAGGAAATTGAATATCAGAAGAAACACTCTGCAGCAACAACTCTGTATATTGCAGCTGCTTGTCATAGGAAATATCGGTATCAGTTAAAACTGCAAAAATCCGGTTGCTGTCTGCGATATGATTTAAACTATCCGCATGGAACGATGGATCCAAAGGAATATAGCATCCCCCAGCCTTAATCACTGCCAGAATTGCAGCAGATAAGTGTATCCGATCTTTCAGGTACAAAATTACATTATCCTGCTGCTGTAATCCACGTTGAATAAGCGCCTTTGCGATGTGATCGGATATCTGATCCAAAGAATGATACGATATTTCATTTGGAATCCGTCTAAAATCCGAGGAGCCTTTCCTGACACATTTTTCGCTCATCTCCAAATAATGTAAAAAAGTATCCGTATTTTTTGCCGGATCCGTATAGGTAACATACGGATAATGGTACGACTGCATGCCCGGATAACAATCCTGCGTATCCTGATTCAATTTGCTGTATAAATGAAAATCGTCGTATGTGGAAGCAGCTGAGGTCATCTGATAATCTGCCGCATGAACAGTAATATCCGCTCCAGGCTGTGCGTGCAGACGTCCCCACTCTATTCCATGAAAACACCGATATTGCAAAAGCCGATTTAAAATACTGTTTTCAATTTGTATGTCACATTCCTCATACAGAGGCATACCTGCAATGAGATAAAGGTCAACCTCACAGTTATCGTATCCTTCACATATATCCATAAAATGAAACAATTGCTCATCTGTGCAGAGTTGTTTCACTTTCGTTTGCTGTTGCAATTTTTCTCTGTGATGTTGCGACAGACTGCATAAATCAATGCCAAAACGTACATACCGAAAGGACTTTGCAGCTTTTTCCACCAGTGCTTCATCTATAACAGTCGTATTAAATAAAGCACAAAAATGATTGGAAAGATCTACACCGTCCCATATACTTGCAAAATAATTTACATTTTCCTGCTGTCCATTGATTATGCTGAACATATAAGCCGATATATTACTTTTCGTATTTTCAATATCCGATCTCACCATATCTGCTGCTCTGGCTGCCGCAGGCAGATTTCTATGCATGTTTTTTATTTGTATGTTCTTGGAGCCGCCACATTGCACACAGTTATGCATACAGCCTTTTGCGGTAGGTATGTATAATGATGTAAAAGAAGCAGTTTCAATATCTAAAAGAATTTCATTTAATGGCACCAGGGAACAAGCAGATTGGAACGGTTCAACCGATACAAAAGAAGGAAAAAGAATTCTGTCTTTATCCTTACAATATGTATTCCATACAGGCTTCTCTCCTTTGCATATCTGCAGCAACGGCACCTCGCCGTCACCGCAGATGACATAATCAATTGACGGTTCCTGAATAACATTTTCAGCAAAATAAGAGGCAGTGTCACCTCCGACAATAATCTTAATTTGGGGATTATATTCTTTAACAATCCGGGCTATTTGATAAACACGTTCAATATGCGGGAACCATTTCATGCTAACAGCAACAAAAGACGGATGCATCGCTTGCAAATATGATAAAAGGGTTTTCTGAAAATCTGAAAACTGATATTGATAATTTATATACATACATTTTGCATTAACACCATTCCTGCGCAAATAGGATGCCAAATATAGAATGCCGACTGTTGCAGCGCCCGGTTTATCTCCCAGAAGCAAAATATCTCCCTGAACGGGTTTACACGGAGCAGTTATTTGTTTATTTACAACACAGCAATTTGCAGCAGCCGATTGTTTGGGAATATATGCGGTTTTTATTTTTTCCAGAGTTATAAATCCGTGCCGATGCAAAAGAGATGCAAATTCATACAACCCCTGCGCACTGCTATAAGATAGTTTGCAGTTTACTTTATCTTTAACAGATGCCGGCGTTTCCACATCAATAATTGCACATGTCCAGGAATGTTCCGAATCTATAGTGCCTGTATAAATATCCCATAATGAACAACCTCCATCAAACTTTATAAATATTTGATATCCCGCTGCATCCAGAACAATGTGAACATTTTGTCTGGAAATAAGATGATAATGGTTTGTTTCAGTTTGCCGTACAATAACATATTTACTTACATTGTAACAAAAGCATAAGGACTGTTCTAAATTCCCTCTTTGCCATTGCTGCACTTCCTGTTGATCAGAAAAAGTTATAATTGCCGTTTTTTCCTTATATTTCTCTGCTGTCTCACAAAATCTGCTTTGAATTGTCCAACTTGGAACAGGCGTTTCAATGATTTCGTTACTGCTAAGTTTCGTTTTGTTCTTCATTCAAAATATTGAACTCCTTTCATTATGCTGCTTTATAAAATCCAAATCGATTCTACAAGCTTCTGAAATCACGTTCAGACAGGTTTCCTGATAAACTCTTCTATATAAATTTCAAAATTATCTAACTCGTCTTTGACCATCTGCAAAGCTTCAATATTCGCCTTCTCGTCAGGTTTGCGGTATCCATTACGCAGCAAGCGAAAATAGATCTGATTCCAATTATCCTTTTGCGTTCTGCATTCTATATTCCATTTTGCATTTCTTTGTATGCATGCAAAAAAATCAAATACATAACAAAAGTTTGTTTTAATGAAGAAAGCCAGACGAACCAAATCCTTATTAAAACAAGGAGTTTGCATCCAATCGCACAAAAGCTTTTTGCAACCGTGAATTCCAAAGTATGTTACAGTATCATTTTTTGGGGGTATCCAACTGTATTCTTTGCCATCTAAAAAATCTCTGATTTTGAGATAGATAAAACGATGCGGATCGGAAATTCTTTTTCCGCTGCCCGACAGTATATAGCATTGCTGTATGTGCTGCGCAAAATCGTCCGTCTCAATGGCACCAAAATAGCTTTTTACATTTCCTTTTTTATCAACAGTGTATGGATCCTGAACATAAAATCCTTTATCCTTTGTATCATATAATAATAGAAGAAAATGCATTTCTCGGGTTATAATTGAATCAAATGTTCTTTCCATATAGGGTAAGACAGATGGATCCACAACAATCAATAAAATACTGTTTTCTCCGGCAAGCTGTATTAATTTCTCCGTATCCTGCGGCAGATTTACTGTATCAGTTTTCAATTGAGCATGCAGTGCAAACTGTTCCACTGCCAATTTAATATTAGGAAACAATAAAAAATCCTCACACCTATTTGGTGATTGATATGCAACCTCCCACCCTACGCTCATACTATGTACTATATATTCAGGTAAACAAATCCCAAATTTATCCGCAGCTGCTTTCAATGATGAAAACAGGCAGCTCTTTCCAATGTATTCGTTGCCGCATATGCTTGTTTTCATGTATTCTTTAATTTTTCAACCTCCCTACAGTATTATGCCCCTTGTTGAAATATCTTTTGAATGCTTCTTCCCGTTTGTTTCTCCAAGTCAATAATCTGAGCTAAAATAGGTTTCAGAAACTGTTTATCTGACGCATAGCATCCTGAATAGTATAACTTCATGAAATTTTTATAGAAAGATAGCCAGAGAGATGCTGTTTCTTTTAGGCGTTTTATAATCTGATCGACCGGTCCGATCAGTTCCTTTTCATGCAATATGTTTAAGTAATTCGCGTACATGTGACGGAACCCGGGTAGTTTATAAAACATTGTCAGACTGACCGGACACAGCCATAAATCGTTATCTTTCAGATTAATATGTTTTTCAATATCGTCAATAGAGAAAAACGTACGCGAAAAAAGATGCAATGCAGTTTGCATCCGGTCCACATGTATATACTGTAAGGAATCATTTTTAGCCATTTGATATTGAATAGGCTGCTGACGCGCATAAACAATAATTATATGGGATATATGGAGGAATAACTTGCTGTAAAAGGGTAATATTTGATAAGGATTTTTTTCTGTCGGATCAACACATAAAAATTTATCCTTTTCCACACCATATACAATAATAAAATGCTCATAATGAAGACTCTGGTAATACCTTGACCACGGTATGTAAAATGTATCAATACAAAACATGACAGGCGGTTTATTATTTACAGACCTTTTATAAACCAGCTCCGCTGTCTTCTCAGGAGATTGTTTATCAATTCGCTGATAATACATTCCATAATACTTTTTCAAATGTCTGATAAGATATAAGTGTCCGGATGAAATACATTCTTTCATGGTTTTTGAACGAGTCATATTACGAAAAATAAAATTATAAGCGCTGATGCCCAACAGGTCGTATTCATTATATAAATGATTAGCCAATGTTATTAGACACGATTCCAAACATGTAATATAAGGAAAATGAATCGGTGTGATACTATTTATATAAATCCCCCGCTTTACTTATACTGCATTATTTTGCGCCTGTTGTTATACTCGTAATGATTGATACATCCAAAACATTTGTGATATGAAATATCCCTGCTTCCATTTTCATATGGTTGAATCCAATTTACAGATTCCGGCACACAATCACATTTCACCATATATTTTTGATTATTGTATACATAATATGTAAATCCATTTTTATAAAAATCACAAATGAAATTTCTTTTTCCGGTCTTGTAAATATAGCTCCATCTGTCAAAATAATTTTGATCAGGTAAAAAGGATGCCGGTGGTAATTTTCTCAAATCCAGATAACTGATAATTTTTCCGTTTTCACTGCAAGGAAAAATATGGAGCGCTTCTTTGAAATGATTTTGTTCTAAGAACTGAATAAAGGCTGACAGTTCCGTCAATTTTTGCTTATAATAAACACATTGAACTTCGCAGGAATAATTAAAAATATTTTCCAGAATCCCATTAACTTGCTTTTGTGTCAAGCGTCTCATTCGATTCATTTTTGCAGTATGCCCATCCAATGATATTACGACATGTATGGGAGAATCTGACTGCAGCACACGATCAAGCAAAATGCCATTGCTGAGTATTTCAATAGTATATCCTTCTCTTGCTTTTTTGTCCAAATAATCAATGATCGACTGATATAATGTAATTTCACCGCGGCATTCCACACGCAGAACCGAGCGGTCTTTTTCAATATCTTCAAATATCTGCTCAAGTGAGTGTACTGTTTCTTCTTCCTTCAACGAAAACGGTACATTGCCGCAATATGCGCACTGCAAATTACAGGCGCCCATAATGATAATCGCATAAAAGTCCTTCACTTTTCTGTTTTCCGTCATTGTGGCTATTCCTTTCCTGCTATTTATGCAAGACAATCATCTAATGCCTTTTTAACGTCCCCTGCCATTTTTGCGCAAGGAATCAAGCTGTAATGCCGATTGCAGGTTTCTACAGTAATATATCCAGAATATCCTTCTTGTTTTAGTGTTCTTATAAAAGATTTTGCATTAATCAAACCCGATTCCATTGGAAGTCGTCGTGCAGCATCCGTATATAGATGGTCTGAGCAGGGAATTATATCGCACAACTGAATCAATGCTATTCGATCAACAGGTACTGATATTTGATTTGGGTTAAACTCCCGAGACCCAAACATATGAAAAGTATCAAGCACTAATTTAATATTTGCGTTGTCAATTTGGTTCAGCATATCAACCAATTCTCGAAGTGACCGTATAAATTTATGCTGATAGTAAAGCATAAAGGGATCAGTATATAAAAATTCGACCCCAAGTAAAATATTATATTTATTCAAACATTTTGCTATTCTGTCCAAATAACTTTTATAAACACACAAATTTTGAATATACGTCTTATTACCGCCGGGGTTAACAGACAAAATGAAAAGATGAGAACCGATACATGAAGCTACATATGCATGGTTTTCCATACGGTTCAACTGTTTCAGGAATGTTTGCTCGTCTGTATCCAGCAAAAACTTGTGATAATAGACAGCCGCTTCTATCTGATTCATTTTGCATAATTCAATACAGCTATCAACTCCAATTTTTTCTGCTTCTGTTATCGAATACATAATACCATCATACTTATATTGTCCTGCCAGCATAGCCGTATCCTCAAAGTTAATATGCATTGACAGACACCAGGGAGAAAATAAAGTTTTCATTCAGTGTGCCTTTCTTTTTGCAGCTTTAACACAAAATAGCTTTGCAAATGCAGAATAATACAGCGTTATCATACTATCAGTAAATACCCGTAATATTTTAGTGCCGCAATCAAGTTCTTATTAACTGTATTGTAACAGCAGATTGGGATTTTGAACACTACCAAGCGCTGCTATTTTATCGTATATTTGCGCGTCAATCCTCTTCAAACAAATTGCATTTTTACCGTCGGCAGTTAGTTTAAAAGGATGTAAACAACGCCTTATCAAAAAAAGAAAAAGACTGTAAACGAATAAGTTTACAGTCTTTCCCTATAAATATAAAGATAAAAAAAGGTGTTATTTCATTAATGCAAACCGAGTAAAAAAAGCCATAGAAAAAACACGCTTAATTAGTTGTACATCTTTAGTTGTTGTCATATTAGATTCCCCTTTCGTTTCATTTTCTTAAATTTTAGGCTTTTTCAGATTTTTCACAATGATACGAAACAAGCAAATCGCATACTTGACAATCTGCCATAAGTTCATTGAGTCTATCAAAGGTCTCCGACGTTATAATATTTCGCTTGACATATCGTTTGAGCAATGTGTAGGATGCAGCATAAATTATTCGTTTTTTTGCGTTATGCTCCATTTTTCCTCCTTACATATGATTGCGTTGCACATCACAAACTGCTTCTCCGACTTTCATCGGTTTCCAGTAGAAACAGATCATGCATACTCATAGGCACCCCGTATTGACATTGAACCGGTCTTTCCCCAAACCAAAACAAGAGGTCTTCTACGGTTTACATTACAAGGTCGCAACAGCAATTTTTTGCATTCCTCCTTTATAGCTTCGAGGCATATAGCTTAAGCCTCTTAACGATTTCGCACGAAATATAATTTACCGGCGCTAATTTGGCAAGTAAAAAAATAAAACACATTTTTGTATCGCCATTCATGCTCTAAAATCACTTATAAATTCTACATTTAAATTCCTCCTTTGCATTTTTAATAGATGCGTATGTAATATTAGTTGCGAGCATTATTTTGGCAAGTAAAAAGCACCCGGAAAATTCCGAGTGCTTTGTGCTGTGTTAATATCGGCCAAGCTGATTCTCTGTTTCAAGGAACAGCTTTGCAGCCTTTGTATACATTTCGCTGTTGACAATGCTTTGATAGGTTTCTTCTGAGACAATCTTCAGGATATCCAGGTAGGCTTCCGCCTTACCGTACTCACGTTGCGCTTTCAGCATATAAATTTTGTTGATTGCAATGACATCGCAAAAGTTCCCAATCTGAATTTCGGTACTACTTAATGCTGATAAAACCCTTTGAAGAAGTATTCCGGAAAGAGCGTTCATATTTATATCTTTCATTTGCCATCTCCTTATCCGTAGACAACATCTCCGAAAAGCGCATACTGAACAATACAGTCAGCGCCCTCGGCATCAATCTGTCCGACATCAAGAGAGCCGTTCTCGGTAACATAGTCATAGCAGCCGCCGATGTACCGGGAAAGACCTCGCAGAAACATATCCAGTGTAAGGGTGTATGCCTCGTCCGATTCCATATCATACAGTCGAAGCTCGCCACCCCTACTGATTTCATCGCTGGCAAATTCTCCACGGCGTTCACCAACAACCTCTGTCCGACCGCACCATCCAGTGATACCGCCGTCAAGCGCAGCGGACATAATATCATCGATATCTTGGTCAGTAACTTTTGCCGTAACATATGCGTGAGCATTTTTTCTTCATGTTATATACTTTCCTTTCTTGTACCGTGATGCCTTCGTTTTAGACATCACTTCGTTTACATGGTTCATAGAAGACAATGTCGATGCCTCCTTTCGTTTTTTTCAGAATCCGTCATTTGTTTAAGGACCGCCTTTGCCTGAATATCCGCAAGTAACAGTTTGTAGTTAATCTTGCAAATACGCCGGTAGCCGTACCGCTTGGACGCCTGACGATTCCCCTTGGGATTGACATGTCTGGGCATACGAAACCTCCTGATCGGGATTACATACGAAAAAGCAAAAGCCCAGTGAGGTTTTGAACGGTCAAAATCACTGGGCTTTTTCAAATTCTATATGTAATTGTTATCCTTCGCAGGCTTTAAGGATTTTGTCAATCAATCAACAGATTCTGCATAAGCGATAAGCTCATTCAAATTATGAAAGTTGTTGCGGAGGACACATGATTGAAAAGATTTTTTGCATTTAAATAACTTTAACATGCTAATAGCCGCATCTATCTTCTCAAAGCTTCCTTTTACACCAGTGATAGCATCATGAACATCATTCGTGCCTAATAGACTAAAAACAATTTCTAACCGACTATATGAACCCAACCTGTTGATTTGATCCTCATTAATCAAATAACCATTTGTGATTACTCTAACATAAAATGATTTACGAATAAAAATCTCGATAATTTCAACTATTTGCGGATGTTCAAATGGCTCACCACCTGATATAGTAACGCGAAAAGTCCCAAGTTCAAGCAACTGATCTGCAATAGCATCTACAAGATCTAATCTCAAAAAATTCCCTCTTCTTTTTTGGGGTAATCGCAATGCAAACAAGAAAAATGGCACTGATTTGTTATCTCAATGGTGCAATTTTCAATTATGGATTTTTCTGCAAATAACTCTGTCGGATAAATCATAATTTTCCATTCCAATCAATATTATTATGAAACTATTTGTAACGCTCTAAGATTCCAAATATATTCTTTAATATCTTCTGAAACTAAATCTTCTGAAACATGATAATACTCACTAATCTTACGAATTATATCCCTAGTAGTTGCCTTTTCACGCTTAATAGCATCAATAACAATTGCACCAACATCATCCATCTCAAATCCAACTTCTGTACAATAGTTATAAATGCGACGGCCATTGATAACTGAAAAAACGGTTAATTCTAAAGAAACATCCATGGGATACACCATATTAACATAGGAAGCATTTAGCATATCTTTTAAGTACTGCTCAATAAATTGGACATATTCTTTCGGAGTATATCCAAGTTTTTCGGATCGACAAATTGAAATAAACTTAGGTCTACTCTGCAATTGAGAAACGAACCTTTCAATTGAATACCTTATCCATTCAAGATTATCATTATATCTTACGAGGAAGTCAGACTGTGGTATTAAATAATTTCCGTCTCCATCAATATCAATAATCCGCATATTGATACCGAACTCATCCCTAGAGGTATTGATTTTGATGATTTCGGATTGGATTTTATCGGGATATTTAATATATATATCTTTATAGCTCACTGGATTCAAATTACAACAGAAATAATCAAGATCTATATCTAAAACATAATCATCAGAAAAAGCATCATTTAAATTATTTGTTTCGGAATACTCAAATGCAATAGCATCTGGGAAAAAATCCTTGTTAGAGCTATCAACATTTCTTATAATTTTCCCCTCTCCATTTAATGTACCAATAGTTATTTTTCTTGTCGGCTCACATATTCCTGTTGGTCTTAAAAAAAACTTTTTGAAATCGATACCTGAGAACTGATGGAATCAAAAAACTCGTCGGTGAGATATCCTCCTCTACCAGTTTATATATATCATTGCTATAGACAGAGTTGTTTAAATATCCTGGCGATTTTGCATATTGATAGTTTATCGCCTTTCCCGGGGCCCACATATCTGCATGAAAATCAACATGCACCACCGTTTTAGGCAACATATGTTTTATTCTTTCCCAATAAATCATTACTTCGTGATGTTCATCAAGTACTATTATGTCTTCCACAAAATAATCCCTCCATATTATTTAAATAAATGATGCAGCACTTGTTTATAATTATCCATAAACATCTTAGTAAATTGATAAGGGCTAGTCTCTGTATAATCTTTTTTTTCGATTTTATTACCATCTATGCAATAAATGGTTGAATATGGATAAGATAGAATTATCGGAGAATGTGTAGCAATAATAAATTGGGAATTTTTTTCAACAAGTGTATGCAATCGGGACAAAAATGATAACTGTCTTTCTACAGATAATGCAGATTCCGGTTCGTCTAATATATAAATCCCATCTCCCCTAAACCTATTATTCATTAAAGAGAGAAATGATTCACCATGTGATTGTTCATGTAGAGATCGTCCGCCATACGATTCAATAATTTTAGGTGCTGCCGCCGGTATGGAGTCAAGGTTCTCAATTTCAGTCGCAACATTGTAAAAGCTCTCCGCTCTTAAAAAGAATCCATCTTTTGCACGATTCAAGGTCCTTTTTAAAAAAATCCTCTCAGATAAATTTGAAGACGTGTTTTTAGTGGAAAAATTAAAATTCATGCTTCCGCCTTCTGCATTAAAACCATATGCAATGGCGATTGCTTCAATTAATGTAGATTTTCCTGAACCATTCTCCCCGATAATAAATGTTACTTTCTTATCCAATTGCAGTTTTTTCATATCATTTAAAAACTCAAGATTATATGGATAACACTTCGTTTTTTCAGGCGAGCCTAAATAATGAATCTCATCAATGTAACCACGTGATGTCATACTCAAAAATCTCCCACAATCCATAAATTATCGATGCTTATAACAAAAAAGCGCAAAAACACCCGTAAAAGGCGCTTTGCGCATAAAATCAAACTATTCATGTTATTTATATTTTGTATAAATCTTTTGCTTAAGCTAAAAAGGATCTCCGTTCATAATCAAATTTCCTGTGTACCTATATTTAATTTCATTCATAGTATATCACATTTCCCAAGCTTTGTCAATATGCTTTCATACTAGCAACTTAATATTATGTAGGATTACAATAAATGTGTTACAATAGCGAAAAAGCAGGGGACGAAAGTAAGAACCTGTGTTACAACTAAATTGCTGAGATAAAGCAAACAGGAGACTCACCAATCGTCAATATATCTACAGTTGGCAGCAGTATGCAGGAACGTTGGAATCTTTGAAAGACAGATCCCATCGTCCAAAGCAACACATACCGGAAGAATTGAAACTTATGGCCGATATAAGACGGAGGAACCCGCCAGGGAGGCACTATCCTGTATCACATATTGATCAAGCAGGGAGATATGGGGTCTGTAAAACCACCAAATCCAAAGTATATCCCAAAGCCATATGGGTAAATGCAATATCCCGGTCAGAGAATACAGTTCAACATGAAATTCGTTCCAGCGACCTGCATTGTGGGTAGTGTAGGTGGTGAAAAATACTACCAATATACCACCTACCACCATAAACAAGTATTCCCGCTATCGCTACTTAAAGGCGTTCAAAGCAAACAACACCTACAGTTCTGCCCCATTCGTAATACATTTAATAGAGCATTTTGCAAAGATGGGCATTTCGGTAAATTGTACCAAACAGACAATAGTTTTGTATTCACAAAGCATTTCAGAGGTCACAACACAAGCTCATTCGTACTCACACACCTCATCACAACGACAAAGTGAAACACAGTCACCACAAAGACAACGAATACTTCTATGCCACACATAAATTCTATTCATTTAACGATCTCAAAACACAATCAACTGTTCACAGCAGAAAATGCAACAATTTCCCTATGCGTCCGCTTGGTCGGAAATCCCCCAAAGAGGTCGTATATGCTATCCTTGTTACCAGATAAGTTTTTAACCTTTTTTGTAACATATCATTGACAAACTTACATTTTCAAACTAGCTTCTCAACAATCTCTTTCATCGACCATTACTATCTGACCCATATTTTGAACTATTTATAGCACTAAGTAGAGTCTCGATAAATCGCTTATTCATTTCCTTTAACTTCAAAATTTTTTGAACTAAATCGCTTGTTACATCAATATTCCTTATGAGACTTTTAATAAAACTTTTTTCGCAGATATCACATAATTCCACAATAGCAGTTATCTTTGACTTCAAATCCATATACTCATGTCGGGTCAAAATTTTTTTATTGTTTAACACATTTATCTTGTATTGCATTAATATTGCGTGATCATACAAAACATGAAAAGCCTGAATATTTGCTTGACCGTCACAAATATCTAAAATTAATTGATCCAAATAGGAAAGTCCAAAATACGGATTTCCATTATTGTATAATCCTCGTTTATTGAATTCAACAATTTCATCCATTGAATTTATATAGTCCTTCAGCCCAACTTCTAAAAAAAACAAATCAATTTTCAAATTAGCAATATCATATGATTTATCAATTCTAAAAACATTCATAACTTTACAATAATCTGTTTGATCCATAGATTCTTGGTAAAAACTATTCAATTGTTCAAAAGTTATAGTATAAAAATCATACTTTCTATATTTATAAAAGTCCGCAATATATACTATATCGGTATCCGTATTATACCCGTATATAAAAGTAGAATGTCTAAAATTTTGCTTCTGGTAAGCATGACTATGCGGTATATAGAAATTATTCAATGCTAAATAAACAAAATACTCATTGTCAATACATTTAATTATAAATTCTTTTATATTATTACACATTATATTTACAATGGACTTATTAAGGCGACTGCTTTCAATAAACGGTATTTTCTCAAATAACATCCCATAACTTGGATAATGTATATCATGAAAATCACCCCAAGGTTTCATACTTTTTTCATCATACCTTGTATAGACAATATTATTATAATTATTACATATCCATGTAGAGAATCTATCATCAGTTGCCAACACAGCCATCGTTGCAGCAATTCCTGGATAAGATGTTATTATAGGAGTGCCTACTTTTAGTATTTTTCCATAATTCTGTCTCGTATTACGATCAATATATTAAAACAAACAACATGCAGTGTTTGAAAATTTTCGGATTTCTCCACGCAATATCAGCTTTCGTCAAGAGTTTTAAAATCAAAAAGATACTCTTAATTATTCACCTTTAACGACTTTCTGTATGCACCGCAGGGGACAACAGTTAATCCGTATGCTTTCAACTTCTCTGCCTGACAATCTCTACTGCACTAGCTATGTTCCTGTACCCCCTTGTAGACACCTCACGCCATATCGGAATAGATATTTGCTCATCATAGCCTATCACCCTGTCGTGAATCAGTTCCACGCGCTTTGCACCGTGCTTGCGGCATAAATATGCCATAATATCTTCAAAACGAGTCACTTTTCCGGCAGAAACTTGATATAAAGCCTCAAAATATTCAGACTCAGAAACCATAATTGCCGGACTTGCGGGAATATATTCAACTCTCATATTCTTATGCTGCAATAGCACACTGTTTGTATCATAATCCCTCACCAAAAGCTGCATATCGAAAGGAATTCGGCGTTCCAAAACAACCCGTTTTAAGAAACATACGGAATTGCCGTTGGCATATCAATACCGATTTTATCTAAAACTTCAATTGTGTCTTGCTTTAAGTTATTATCGATACGAAGCTAAACAAAACTTGACCCTGCCATGCAAGTCCCTCTCTTGTATGACATTTTTATAATTTAGTATATCATAATAGATAAAGAAGTACAAGTGGCAGAGTTCAAAAACATTTTAGTTCTTGGTTCTTTTTAAAAATTTTTTTAAAGGATCTATTTTGATTTGAAATATGTCTATCATTCAAAGCTTTCATCACCGCCTGTCAAATAAAGGAGCTTCATTTTTACTTCGAGCAAAATGATGACTGTTTTAAATGAACGAGAGAGACAGATCATAAATTTGCGTTATGGGTTCGACGGTGAAAAGAAAACTACCTTTGCTGATATCGGCAAAATGCTTGGCGTCACGCGGGAACTGGCACGACAGTTCGAAGCCAATGCAATATTGAAGCTACGCAGAACCGACCATTTTAAGGAAATCAAATGTTTCTTTGAAGAATAAATTTAAGAGGTGAGTTGCCGGCTCATCTCTTTTTATATGCATCTCTTTAATTTTAAATCAGTTTGTTTTTTACTTGCCAAAAAATCAGCCGAATAACAAATTAACCACAACTCAAGTTAAGATGCTGCAGTGATGGCTGTTCCAGCAGACATTCTCTGTTTTCCCTTTATTCTACGACTTATGTAGTATTTCAGCGCCTCAATAACAAAATCTTCCGCTTGACTGTCATGTAGTTCTTCGGGTATGTATTTCGATAATCGCTCATAGGAAAATTTATACTTGGGCTTTTGATTCGGCTTTTCTTCACTCATTATGTCTTTTACCATATCATAATTGAGTTTTCCTTGCTCAAACGCCTTACGCATATGAATTGCTTGAGCATGAGATGGAAAAGCATCCGTCTCATCAATCTGATCTACAACATCCCTTTGAGCTTCCTCATCAAGATAGGATAATTCCACTGCCGGACAGAGTTTGATTTTTTCCAGATCAACAAATTCCAATAATTCGGGCACAAGATTAGTCAATCGTATATAACGTCTGATATGATCTTGACTTTCTCCTTCCTGTTCGGCAAGAATTTGGCGTGATGTCTTTCATGCAGACTTCTGCGCAAGTTGCACAGAAGTTAGATCCGAACGTTTTTCCTGCCTTTTTATTGCTTCTAATTTCTTCTTGTATGCAAAGGCGCGTTCGTTCGTCAAAAGTCTTGTACGATGGCAATTACTATCGACCATCAAGATAACCGCTTCATCATCGCTTGCATCAATAATACTGCAGGCTATTTCGCTATGCCCAAGAAGTTTACAAGCGTGTTTTCTTCTATGCCCGGAAATCAATTCCTACCGGTCGCCTTTCTTCCGTACAATCAAGGGAGAGATCAGACCGTTTTTTCTGATGCTCTCAGTCAACTCAAACATATCCTCATCATCAAAAACATAATACGGATGATTCGGAAAATCATCAATTAACTGAATAGATATTTTTTCATTGGCAGATACCAAGGAGGTAGTCTGTCTTTTTTGCATTTTTTCCGTCATAAAATATACCTTCCTTTTCACAATCAGGAGAAAAAAGAAAGCCATCTTCTCCTACTGATTAATTCAGTAAGAAAAGACGGATTTGCAGCCTCGCATCACACCTCAAGTCTCTTCTCGCCAGTTCAAGCCCTGCTTGACCGAAAAATACAGCAAATGTTTGTGGTGAAGTGTGAATTCTGAAAAGTTCCGGAAAAGCACTGAAACCCCTTGATTTTCAAGGGGTTTCAGCGTGTTTTCCATATCGTGGAATAAATATGGCTCCCCCTGCTGGGCTCGAACCAGCGACATCATGATTAACAGAAGTTTGACCTAAACTTCCATTATGTTTTCAAAATCCCCGTAAATCAAGGATTTTTGAACACAATGGAAATTTGTCATTTCCATTGTGTTCGTGGCTTCCAAAAAAATTTATGTCAGAATTTATGTCAAACTTCAAAGGTCGCAAAAATCGCTGAACCAACAACAATTCGTTAGGCACAAAGTGGCTCTGAATTTTGATGAGGTAATGTCTTGTTATCAAGAGTCCTTATAAACCCGCTTTGCGCGATAAAACCCATGGTTATTACAGGGACATTTTTTCCATAGACACGGGGGAAAAGACGAATAGAAGCCTGTCTTCGCGTTTTTATTTTGATATTTCGCACCGGATATTTTGTTGGTCGTAAATCATAACCGTATCGTTAAAAACTTCTATAAAACTTTTCAAAAAATCGCCATCCGAATCGGGTGGCGATCGTTGTCAAAATTTTGATTCACTTTTCTAGCAATTCAATTAAAGGAATTTCGTAATCATTTTGATAAAATGATGAGTGTTCTCGGAGAGCGAGAACGCAAAATCATAAATATGCGATATGGGCTCGATGGTGAAAAGAAACACACCTTTGCTGAAATCGGTCGTGAGCTTGGAATTACCCGCGAACGCGTCCGCCAACTCGAAGCAAAAGCAATATTAAAACTACGGAAAACTGAACATTTTAAGGAAGTTCAAAGTTTCTTTGAGTAGTAAAAATTATGAGGTGAGCAGATGCTCACCTCTGATTTTAGGTCTATAATGCAGTAATTTGAAAAGCTGTTTTTACGGCAAAAAACCCGCAACCCCTTGCAAATTAAGCGGTTTTCGGATTTTGGTACTACTATATCACACGAGTAATACCGGCTCTGGAGGTAGTACCACCCCAGATCTGCGTCATAGATGTACGACCGGTACCGGAACACGTTCTTGTTCGCAGCTATAGCCCCAAGCTCCGTAAGTCCCGTTATTGTACACACGCCCCATGTATCATAGCTGTATCTTCATTATTTTTATATATATTATACAACTTTTATCAGAATTTGTCAAATAAAAAGGAACCCCGGCAGATTATCCTGCCGGGGAATTACATAATTATATTGTATGGAAAAACAATTTATCCAGTTCATTCAACAGTTCGGTTAAAAACTATTTCTTCATATTGATCTTTGAATTCCTTTCCACCAGTTACTTCTACCACAAGCTTATCCGGCGCAAAAGTGCAAATTCCGCGCAGCACTACATGATAATTTTCATCCTTTTTACAAAATTCTACCCCATTTGAGTCAAAGTATACAACAACAGGAACTTCTACATCACCAATCCAAAGAGCTCCTTCTGGATGACATCCAGTTTCCGGTGATGTATAAAATACAATTTCAGGGTCTTCTGAACTCCATTTCGCGGAACCGTAATCATATGGTCGTCTGCCATTATATGGATCACAGCCAACAAGAAGTAATGCTATCATAACTGCTCCAACCATCAACATGCGCTTTCTCATAATTATGCTCCTATCTTACTTTTAATAAATACAAATCATACTCATCATTTGCTTCCTACGCGAAATCATATAACTAATGAAAATGCCAACAGTAACATTATTGTCATCTAAAAAACGTGTATTGGTATTATAAAACCGAAAGCACCCAGTTCTTTTGGTTCTAATTCCTGCAACATAATGCATCCCCATATTTGAATGCATATACAGTATTATTACCGCGCGTGCTTTCAATGCAGTCTGATTCCAGTTTCTGGAATCCCCTCCCATTTCAAAAGAAACATTTTTAAACCGTATCTTCATATAATCAAATAATACTGTAGGATCTACTCCCAATAACCCATCTGCCAAAGGTGCCCCCATACACGATAGCTGATATAATACCTTATCAAAACTCATATAATCATATCCAAGCCCAATGAAAACATTATATGCTGCTATAACTCCGCAGCCATTATCACCGATATTACCAGATGAGCCCCAACGAATATCTCTCATTCTGACCATTTTGTTGTTATATTTTATCTTATAATTACCATATTGATCATTTATAAATGTTGATGCTGTTCCAAGTCTGTCAATTTTATTCACCGGATCATTTACACAATAAACCAAAAGATTATAGGACAAAGCTGTTTCATTTGCGCCCAAATACACTACTTCATCCCCGTTGATAAACCGACCGGTTTGGGGATCATAGTACCGGCTCTGGAGGTAGTACCAACCCAGATCTGCGTCATAGATGTACGACCGGTACCGGAACACGTTCGCTTTCGCAACTGTAGTCCCAAGTTCTGTAAGTCCCGTTATTGTACACACGCCCCATGCATCGTAGCTGTATCTGGCAATCTCTACACCTTTCGCATCGGTGATCGCAATTACATCTCCCTGCAGGTTCTTGTAGAAGTAGTATGCGTTTCCTTCATATACCATGCCGCATACCTGATCTTCTGCATCGTACACATAATCCACTCCATTGTGCACATCCCGGATCAGCTTCGTTCCTTCCAGCACATAATCATGCTTTGCTCCATTGACCGTCTTGCTGGTTCTGATTCCCTTCGGGTTATATGAAAATGTGATTGTTTTTCCATTACCGCTTACGGATGCAAGCTGCCGTCCCTTGGTCCAGGTGAGATTCATTCCCCTGTAAACAACCGGATTGAGCCCTTTGCTTGTTCCTGTCCCGTAAGAAATTGCCGCTCCATCATAGGACGTTAGCATATCTGTGCTGGTTTCACCATACGCGTACGTCTTTCCGCCTTTGGTTAAAATATTGCCGTATTCATCATAGGTTATGTTTGTGGCAACGCCGTTCCGTTTCTCGCAGATCAGCTGCCCCAGCATGTCGTATGTATATTCCGTTACACCATCCACACTGTCTGTTACCTTGGTGATTCGTTCTTCCGGATCGTACTGATAACGGATTGTCCGACCGTTCGCATAGGTGATTTTATCCACTAACTTTGTTGTCGGTACAGACTTTACCTTTTCATATGCCTGGTGATCTTCTGTGATTTTGCCTGCATGATAGGTGAAATTCCGGGACAAAAGCCCTGCCCCAAGCTCGATTTCATCGAAGGTTTTTCTTCCAAGATGGTCAAAGCCGTATTGACTGATTCCGCCTGTTGGTAAGGTGACAGTTCGTTTATTTTTATCCTCTGAAATATGATAAATATATTTTTGTTCTGCACCAGACGCCGTATAAATTGATTTACCGGTTAAAGTTCCTTTTTCATTATACCAATAATCAATTGCTTGTTTAAGCGTTCTCGAAATAATGGTTTTGTTGTCATCAAATGAAACTGAATTGATCACAATGCGTGCCATTATACCTCTAGTATAAGTAAAAGTATATTCTATTTCTTGGCAAATGTCAATATATCTAACTACATTTCCATATGCATCATATGTGAATTTATACTTATCTGTAACAACATTATTCTTTTTCCAGGTTTCTGTCACTACCTGCCCGAACCGATTGTATACATAAGATACCTGTCCGTCTCTAGGATAAGTAATTCCTTTGAGTCTGCCGTTATTTCCCTTATAAGTAAGATTCACCAGATTTCCCATTCCGGTCATACTAACAGATGTCAGCTGATGGAAACGGTTGTAATCAAGCGTATAATTCTTACCATCATCACATTCAATGAAATTCAGATGTCCCATGCTGTTATAGTAAAATGAAATACCGGACAGAGTGGATATGCCAGGATCCGGTTCCAATACAAACATTGTGGAAAGTCTTCCTGCCTCATCGTAAGCATATCTTGTGCTGATTCCGCATCGGTCCGTGGAAATGACTACCTTAGATGATGACTCATGCACCTCATATTGTGTCTTATAGCCGCGAGGGTCTGTTTCAGCAATCAAATCATTTCCCGCATCATTTGCCAAAGTTGCCGGATTATCTGCATTGTACTCCATAGACCGATAAATGGTGCCATATTCGCCCTCGGTAAACTGCGTGTCCGTGATAGGATTTCCATAGTAATCATACACTTCTTCAAATACAGGCGTTTCCTCCGGCGGCTCGGTACCACTTTCGCCCGGATTGGGATCCGGTTCTGATGTATCTGTAACAAAATCTTCTGCACTAAGTCCCGTTTCGCATCCGTCCTGCACCAGCTGAATATCATCAAACAAGGCATAACCGCTTTCAAAGTTATACCGGCAATATACTGTCAGCTTGCTTACTGCTTTATATGCTGCCTTTGAGAAAGTTACTGTTGCCGGCTGCCATTCATCCGTGCTATCAGAAAAATCTGCAATATATTCCTCTGACGTATTATCAGTATAAAGAATTTTCGCACACAAACAAAATTGCGGATCTGTAGCTTTTCCTCCCTTTGCCGGAAGCGCTGCTGCCTTGCCCCAGCCGCTTAATGTAAATGTCTCGCACGTACTCACCGCTGATTTTACAGAAACATCCTGATAAGCATACCGGGCTTGAGAAAGGCTTCCTGCAATACACAATGCGTTCTTTCCATTAAAGGAATCGTTC
>JAAGKN010000461.1_pt1 | contig 57671 bp, 47 predicted proteins | sample 6206371 | NCBI WGS metagenome assembly JAAGKN01 (sample SAMN11533720, study PRJNA540317) | gut metagenome | isolation source: fecal pellets from male and female animal of same cohort | host: Peromyscus leucopus | place: USA:CA | collected 2017 | reverse complement strand
CTGCGGAAACTGCTTTTTATGGAGCACGGGCGGCGAGTTTTTTGTTACTTTTTGGCGGCACAAAAAGTAAAAGAATATCAGTAGATCCTGAGTTACTACTCCTCAGGATGACCGGATAAAAAAATGAACAAATTTCCGGTAGAAATACTCGGGAAGGACTTTATAAATAATCACAGGGGCCCACAAGAAACCCTCAAAAATGACAATAAACATCCCCCCGTCATCGCGGACGGATTTACACCAAAAACCGCCCCCAACACATGGGAGCGGTACAAAAATTACTACACAATAAAAAATTATTCCCGGCCGTTTTTTGCGCGTAAAGTTTGAATACGCTCTTGGATGTAGTTGGAAGTAACTGCGGAAAGGGAAGAGTTTTTACCTCTTAAAATATGTAAGGACAATGCCCGCTCAAACCACAACAAGGCAGCGTTTTCATCTTTAAGCGTACCGTGCCCGGCTTCCAGCATTTGCGCGGCCTGCAAAAGGACGCCGCAGTCAGCCCCCTCTTTGGCTACGCGAAGCGTCCATTTAAATGCCAGCGGGTAAAATTCTTCTTGTTCGTCGCGGTAGAGCATAAGCAAGCGGTATTTTGCCTCCTCATTCCCTTGTTCCGCCTGCGCTTCCCACGCCGCATAACGGGCGCGCCGCCGCCCGGCAAAATCAAACCAATGTTTCCAGCCGTTTTTGATGTCGTTCCAAGTAAGAGCCATGGTTTTGTCCTCCCGTTGAAGATATTGTACACTATATAAATAATTTTCGCCAGGGAGGAACGACAACGCTTATGATCAACATCGCCACCGCACCCGTCAAAACATACCTGTCCAAATCCAAAATACCGGGGTTTGATTACGTAATTAACCCCTACATCGGCTGCCCGCACAAGTGCGTATACTGCTATGCCGAATATATGCGTAAGTTTACCGGTCACCCGGAAGAATGGGGCGACTTTTTAGACGTTAAAACCTGCGATGTTCCTCTCCGCCCCGCAAAACTCTTCCGCATGCGCGTCATGCTCAGCTCCGTAACCGACCCGTACAACCCTTACGAAAAACAATACGAACTAACCCGCCGCATGTTAAAACAACTTGCGTTCAGCCAATCCTACGCGTATATTTTGACAAAATCCGCCCTTGTCCTGCGCGATTTGGACATTTTAAAACAAATGCCCGGTTCGGAAGTGGCTTTGTCCTTTTCAAGCGTGGACGAACGCTTCCGGGAACTTGCCGAGCCTGGCGCGTCCAGCGTGGAAGAAAAAATAAACACGCTGAAAACGCTGCACGAAAACGGTATCAAAACCGCCGTCATGGCCGCCCCGCTGCTGCCCGGTATCAGCGATTGGAAAGCCATCATACAAGCCACCCGCCCGTATACGGACCGATATGGCTTTGACAGCCTAAACATGCGCCCCGCTTATCAAAAAAAAGTAATGGCTTTTGTGGCGGTCAACTATCCGCATTTGCTTTCGCTGTATGCAGATATTTATTTAAAAGAAGAAACTGCGTATTGGACAAAAATGGAACAGGAAATCCGGCAGTACTGCCAAGCGGAAAATATACCCGCCGAGGTTTACTTTTCACGCTCACAGCCGTTTGCGTAACAAAAACCCGGGGATTTTACTCCCCGGGTTTTTATAAATTAATTTTCTTGGTCGGCAGGCGGATCGTCAAAACCGAGCCATAAGGTTACGGCAAATCCCGCACACACCGCCGTCAAGTATCCAACGGCATAAAACACTACGCTGTGCACATTGGCAAGAGCAAACAACAGCACCAGCCCCGATACACCAAACGGAATGCCGGAAGCCACCTGCGCCGCGGCCACTACGGCCCCGCCGCACGCCGCGCCAATACACGCCGCCACAAACGGTTTAAAAAGCGGCAGCGTAACGCCGTAAATCAGCGGTTCGCCTACCCCCATAAGGCCAACGGGTAAAGCATTGCGGATAAGCGTTTTAAAGCGAGGATTTTTTGTTTTAAAAAGTACCGCCAGCGAAGCGCCCACCTGCCCGGCCCCCGCCATACACAAAATGGGAAATAACGGGTTGGAGCCCAAAGAGTCCATCAACTGTTGGTGAATCGGCACCAAACTTTGGTGAATACCCAGCATAACAAGCGGCAAGAAAGTTCCGCCTAAAAAAGCCCCCACTAACATCCCTCCGTGCGCAAGCAGATTTTGCGTTAATGTGGAAAGCCCGGCGGACAGCCAACCCGCCAGCGGCTGAATAAGCAGCAGTGCAAGCGGGCCGGCAATCAAAATAGTAAGCATGGGGGTTAAGAACATTTCCATACTGCCTTTAATAACGGAGCGGAGTTTTTTCTCCAGCAAACTGCCCGCCCAACAAACCAGCAGTACGGCCAAAACGCCCCCCTTCCCGGGCACGAATGACGCACCGAAAAGCGTTATATCCGATAAGGCCGGCGTATTTAAAATACCCGCAAACGCAAGCCCCAAGGCAGGCGATCCGCCAAACTCTTTATTGGCGTTATAACCCACAATCGCGCTTAAATAAAAGAAAATCCCCCTCCCCAAAATGTCCAACAGGGCTACCATATTGGGATCATTTACCAAAAGCGTTTTGGACAAGATATTTCCAATACCGATAATAAGCCCGCACCCGATATACGCTGGAATCAACGGTAAAAAGATATTGCCGATTTTCCCGCACGCCCGGCTGAGCGAACTGGAGTATTTGCGTTTGACGGCCGCCTTGGATTCGGCGGCAAAATCGTCCGGGCGGATTTTTATACCTGCGCGAGGTTTCCCGTCCAACGTATTAAAGGAGTGACGCTCGTTAAAATAAGCGGCCAGTTTAGTAGCGGTAGAAGGGCCTACAATTAACTGGTGCTGTACGCCGGAATAAAAATATCCGGCTACGTCTTTTACGCGGCGCAGGGCTTCCACGTTTACCAAGGCTTCATCCTTTACTGTAAAACGAAGGCGCGTCATGCAACTGCCTAAAGCCGTTATATTATCGGCACCGCCGGCGGCCGATAAAATTTTTTCGTACATATACTGAAAATCAGCGGGCATCGGGCTCCTCCACAGATACAAATTCCCATTCGCCGCGGGATGCGTTATAGCGCTCCATACGGCCGTCATCTATATGAAAATAAAATCCTTCCAACTGTAAATCCCGCGAAACTACATCTTCGGCCACAAAATCAATGGATTTTAAGTGAGCTAATTGGTCAAGCACGTTATTTTTGACGGCTTCTTCCAATGTGTTGCCGCGGTAACAGGTGTGCGTACGGTCCAGCCAGGCGCGAAGCTCGGGCGGGAGTTCTTCCAAATGTTTCAGTTTGGCTACGGCGTTGCAATCGCTATGGCCTAAAATGACAATGTTTTGCACTTGTAAATTTTTAACCGCAAAACGTAAAGACGCAACCATGGAAAAATCGTCTTTATCAATTTGATTGAGCATATTGCGGTGAACGCAAATGTGGCCGTCGTTCGTGTCAAAAATAGCTTCGGGGCAGACGCGGCTGTCAAAACAGCTTACCACCATGGAATGCGGGTTCTGGGTATCGGCGATTTGTTCGGCGTGAAGTGCGCAAAACCCTTTACGCACGGGGTTGCCGTTAAAAAAATTGCGGTATCCCGCCAGCAACTGGCGCATACCTTCGTTAGAAATTTGTTCCATATTATTTATTGTAGCAATTTAAAAGCAGACCGTTACACTCTATAGCAACCCTTACAAATATCGTTTTCATAAGTTTATAATACAACGTACACGTTGTTAATCCCGCCCTTTACCCTGTTTATAAAAAGCGTCTAAAACGGAACAGGCGTTTTATTTGTCCGAACCGCAGGTGAGTTGAAAACGCCCCGTTTTGGACTGCTTTTTATAGGGCGTTGGGCGGCGCTCTTTTTGCTACTTTTTCTGGCGACAGAAAAATTAAGAAAAAAACATTGGGAAAATTGTTTATCCTTAAAATACATACGGAACGAAAATTTCTTTTCGTTCCGTATGCATAAAGCGTCAGTTAACACCAGCCGTTCAACGCCGTACAGGGCAGAATACCATTGTCCCCGATTCGGCTGATTTTTCAAAACCGCTTTTAATTGGCGGGACAAGTCGGCCGCCCAGGCGTGGCTGGATGCCACGTCAAGGCCGAGGTACCGCCAAGTAAACAGGTTTTGGAAAATGGTTGCCCGTACAAGCAACAACGGATAAGAAATCTCTTTCTTATCCGTTGTGCATAAACCGTCAGTTAACACCAGCCGTTCAACGCCGTACAGGGCAGAATACCATTGTCCCCGATTCTGCTGATTTTTCAAAACCGCTTTTAATTGGCGGGACAAGTCGGCCGCCCAGGCGTGGCTGGATGCCACGTCAAGGCCGAGGTACCGCCAAGTAAACAGGTTTTGGAAAATGGTTGCCCGTACAAGTAACAACGGATAAGAAATCTCTTTCTTATCCGTTGTGCATAAACCGTCAGTTAACACCAACCGTTATTTAGAGAGGTGTTTGGACAGATATTTGCTCATGTCAAACATGCTGATCTGTTTTTTGCCTTCAAAGATCGGGGCGAGTTTGGCGTCAGAGTTAATCATGCGTTTGTTTTTGGCGTCCTGCAAGCCGTTTTTCTTAATGTAATCCCACATTTTTTTAACAACTTCGGTGCGGGGCAAGGCGGCGGAACCCACCACGGCGGCCAATTCAGCGCTGGGGGTTAAAGGGGCCATAAATTTAGCGTTAGCTTTTGCCATATTGTTAATTCTCCTGTGTAGTAAGATGAAATGTTGTTTCTTTAATTTTAGTAAATTTGGAGCCCTATTGTACATAGGGCTCCGTTTATAAATCCCGTCGGGACGGATTACTTCACTTTCGGCGCGGCGGCTAACACTTCTTTAGAGCAGCCGTCTTCGTACTTTTTGAAGTTTTCAATGAAAGACTTGGCCAAGGCTTCGTACTTCGCCATATAGTCTTGTTTATCGGCCCAAGAGTTGATCGGGTTCAAAATTTCAGACGGAACGCCTTCGCATTCGGTCGGAATTTGGAAGCCGAAAACCGGGTCGGTAATGAAATCGACTTTCGCCAATTTGCCTTCCAACGCCGCATTGAGCAAAGCGCGGGTGTATTTAATGCTGATGCGGCTGCCCACGCCGTAGGGGCCGCCGATCCAGCCCGTGTTGACGAGCCAGCAGTCCACATTGTGTTCCTGAATTTTCTTTTTCAAGAGTTCCGCATACACGGACGGGTGGAGCGGCATGAACGGGCCGCCAAAGCAGGTAGAGAAGGTGCTCGTCGGTTCTTTTACGCCTTTTTCCGTGCCGGCCACTTTGGCGGTATAACCGCTGATGAAGTGGTACAGGGCCTGATCCGGGCTGAGTTTGGAGATGGGCGGCATTACACCGAAAGCGTCGCACGTAAGGAAAATGATGTTTTTCGGGTGCGTAGCGCGTTTGCTTTCCACCGCGTTATCGATAAAGTTAAGCGGATAGCAGGCGCGGGTGTTTTCGGTCAAGGTGTCGTCGTCCAAGTTCAGTTTGCCGGTTTCCGGGTCGAACACCACGTTTTCCAGCACGGTGCCAAAGCGGTGCGTGGTGGAGAAAATTTGCGGTTCGGCTTCCTGGTTCAGTTTAATTACTTTGGCGTAGCAGCCGCCTTCAAAGTTGAACACGCCGTCGTTGTCCCAGCCGTGTTCATCGTCACCGATGAGGCCGCGGGTAATATCGGCAGACAAGGTGGTTTTGCCGGTGCCGGAGAGACCGAAGAAAATGGCGCTGTCCTGCTTGTCGCCCACATTGGCGGAGCAGTGCATGGTCATAATGCCTTTTTGCGGCAAGAGGAAGTTCATAATGGTAAACAGCGCTTTTTTGTTTTCGCCGCCGTATTCGGTACCGATAACAAGCACGATTTTCTTTTCAAAGTTAATAAGGATAGCGGTTTCGCTGACGGTGCCGTCGGTAGCGGGGTCCACTTTCATTTTGGGCAGGCAGACCAAGGTAAATTCCGGCACGAAAGATTTAAGTTCTTCCTGTTTGGGTTCAATGAACATATTTTTTACAAACAGGTTCGTCCAGGCGCATTCGGTAATGGCACGCACTTTTAAGCGGGACGCTTCGCTGGAGCCGACGTACGCGTCGCGCACGAACAGTTCTTTATCCTGCACGTAGGCTTGCACTTTGGCGAAAATTTTATCAAAGTATTCGGCTTTAATGCCTTTGTTGCTTTTGCAATAGAAGAGTTTTCCTTCCACATCTTTGGTTTCCACGAAGTAGCGGTCGTTGGGGCTGCGGCCGGTGTGTTTGCCGGTGCTGACGCACAAGGGGCCGCCGTAGACGACGTTGCCTTCTTCGCGTTTTAAAGATTCTTGGTACAAGGCCGGAGTGGAGTAGTTCCAATACACGGTTTTATCGGTTTTAAGTCCCGCGTTTTCAAGTCCAAAGTCCGGCTTAAAAAAATCCGGTTTAGCATTCAATGTTTTCATGTTAATCCCTCGTTACAATTTTATCCCCGATTGTAATTTCGTTCGGAGCCGTTTTATCAAGCGCCCAGCGAATGCGGCGTACACCTTCTATAATAGAGGCTTTGTCCGCACAATAACTGATGCGCAAATACCCTTCGGCACCAAACGCCCGACCGGGCACTACGGCCACCAGCGCTTTCTCCAACAAATACTGCGCAAGCGCATTGGAATCAGCGTTATAGTGGCTAAAATCCGCGAAAGAGTAGAAAGTCCCCGCCGGTTTTACAACCCGCACATGTGGAATTTTGTTTAATTCTTCCAACAAGGCGTTGCGGTTTTCTTCCAATATCTTCCGTAAATCCGAAATGCAGCTTTGGTCGCCGTTTAAAGCGGCCGCCGCGGCGGCTTCGGACAAATCGCTGTTGCAGGACGTGCTTTGCGCCTGCATGCGGCCCATAGCCGCGATAAGTTCTTTATCGGCCGACACCGCCCACCCAATACGCAGCCCGGTGAGCCCGTATAATTTGGATACTCCATTAATAATGACGAGGTTTTTCCCCTCTTTGGCGTACGCGCACGGATTGGGAACGGTTTGGCCTTCAAAAACAAGCTGGTGGTAAATATCGTCCATCACCAAAAAGATATTATTTCTTTCGGCAAATTCCACCACTGTTTTAATAAAATTTTCACTGTAAATCCGTCCTGACGGATTGCACGGACTGTTAATTAAAATGGCTTTGGTTTTGGGCGTTACGGCGGCCAAAATCTGCGCTGCGGTTACTTGAAGACCGCTTTCCGGACGCACGATAACGGGCGTTCCCCCGGCCATACGCACCATTTCAGGGTAACTGACCCAATACGGCGCGGCAAAAACGACTTCGTCCCCCGCGTCCACGGCGGCCAGCAAAAAGTTAAACAAAGCCTGTTTGGCGCCCGCACTGACGAGCACATTTCCCGCCTCAAAACGGCGGCCGTAATACTTTTCGGTATAATTTAAAACGGCTTCTTTTAAAGCGGGCGTGCCGGAGCTGGGCGAATACTTAATCTTGCGGCTTTTGGCTTTTTGGATAATTGCATCTACCGCCGCCTGCGGGGCGGGATAAGTGGGTTCGCCCCCGCCTAAATGGATGACGGGTTCCCCTGCGGCTTTAAGCGCGCGGGCCTTGGCGTTTATTTTTAAAGTCGGCGAATCGCCGATTTGCAAAGCTAATTTACTTAACGAAAGCGACATAAATTTCCTCTACCGACATTCTAGCATTTAAATTTGAAAAATGGGTATCCTTTACTTTTTTATTTTTACATCAACGAAAAAGAAACAAAAAACAGGCAAAAACTCGCACAGGCGGCCCGCCGGGTTCGGAGGTCTACCCCGAAGAAGTTTTAAATAACAGATCCCCGCCTACAACCTTCGGGGATGACAACAACGGACAGTTCTCATTAACGGGCGTCATTCCCGAGTGTTGCTGTCGGGAATCTACTCCTTTTTTAAGTGACAAATATATAAGGGATATACCGTACAGAAACATTACGGGATGAGCTTAATGCACACCCCTTTGTCGGCACAAAAAGTAAGAAAGAAAACATTTGAAAAATGATTGCCCGGAAAAGCAACAACGGATAAGAAAATTTTTTCTTATCCGTTGTACATAAACCGGCAGATAATATCAGGCGTTATTTTTCCACGGCGCGCCCTTCCACCTGCCCCGTAAACGTAATATGGTTGCGGTGAATAGAGCCCGCCAACGCCGGGATTTCCTTACGGACAAAATACTCCGGCACCCACACCAGTTTGCCGTCTACAAAACGCAAGCGGTTTACTTTTTTAAGCGGGAAAAAATCCGGCGTGAACAAAGCCAGGTACGCACCCAAGCCGCCGCCGTCTAAAAAGGCGGGTAAATTTTCCCGTCCGGCCAAACGGGCGCGCGGATAAATGGTGGCTTTTAAATGCGGGATAAAACGCAGGGCCTCGTCGGCGCGCTCTACGCTTAACAAATCGCGCGTCGGGTCCAAACCGTCACCCACCATGGTACCGGCGCGAAGCTGGTCCAAATCCGGCTTTTTCAAATCTTTTACATATGGAACAGAGGCAAGCGTCATTACGCGCGGAGCCATAGTTTCAAAATCAAATGTTACCACGGGTACCCGTTCAAATTCCACAGGTTCAAAACGGTTGACGGTGGAGGTTCCGTCGTACCCGGCCCGCACGGGCCCGGCGTAACCGCCGTCCGAAAACGACATTTGGCACACGCCGCCCACTTTGTCAAAATTATTTACTTTAACGGTAAGAGAAGAAGGCTCACTCCCGCTTTCGGCTAAATCACTGCTTTGGCCGCTGCCGGGAAGCCCAAACGATTTACGCCATTCGTCCACCATTACGTTGCCGAACTGTTCTACCGTTAAATAGCGGTCCCGGCGGCCCAGGATAAAAAAGTCCTGCACGCGGTCCAGCCACGAGCGCTTTTCCCCGCCGAATTGACTGATGTATTCGCCAGCGGCCAGGTTACGGCGTTCGTTTTCCAAAGCGACCCATTTAGGGCTGTTTAAGAAAAATTCCGGCGTACTGCCCGCTTCAAAAAAGGCGGAACGGCGCGTTTGGGTAAAATATTCTTCCAGCGATACTGTTTTACCGTTAGCAAGGTTAACGGGCTTACGCCAAAGTTCGTTAATCAGCGAGCGGTCCGCATGTACGCCGGGGCGTTCAATTTCGTCCACCAAGGCACGCCAGTTGCGGCGGAGCCCGGCGGACATGTCCGCATCGTTGGCGTAGGAAAAGCCTTGTTTAAACGTATAATCTTCCAACGCTGTAGCCAGCTCTTTTAGTTCCACATTGTGCAGATAAATAGATCCGTCCTCTTCCGCCAACTCTACAAAACGGCTGATGTTTTGGTTAAATTTATTTTTGTAATACCCTGCGGGCAGACGGCGCGTACCGGGGATTAATTTATCATCATACATAAAATCCGGCAGGCGGCCCGTTTGACGGATAGGGTCCAAAATCACGCGTTCGGCCTCTTCAAGCGACATATAATAAAAATACTCCATCACATTGTTGGCCTTGGCGGCGGACATGCCGCGGATGGCTTCAATCTGGTCGCGCGGGCTAAAATAACCGTTATGATAGTATTCCAGCCAGTCCTTAATTACCTGTTCTTCGTCCTGCAAGCCGGAGGGAAAGCGTTTGGTAATCGGGTTGGGGCGGAGGTTTTCTTCAAACGTAGGCGCGGCCGCGGGCAGAGCCGTTTCCCCCAACGCCAAAGACGGCGAGGAAACATCAAGCGACGCATTCTGCAAAGACGGCGTTTTAAGCCCGTCCGCCGGGACAACGGAGGGAGTGTTCTGCGCTTGACCGCCCGCGCGTCCGGCACGAAGACGCGAAGCCGTCAGTAAATACTGCATGGTTTCTTTAGCGGAAAAATCAAACAAAGCCAAACCGGGCTGGCTGATATGAGCCATAGAATCTTTAAACGGCGTTACGTTGACAGCAAGCACATCACCTGTTTTTACCGGGATACGCACGGCATACTTTTCTTTTTGCAGGAAAGTAACAAACGATTCATACGCCTCCGTCCGGGGAGAGAGAATAAGCAGTTCTTCCAACAACTTAACGTCATTTAACGCCAAAAGCCCGCGTGCTGCGGCGGTAAAAGCCACGGGCTCCAGTTCACTCATGGCCAAAACCCGGTAGAGCGTCATTAACGAAGCAGCATCTTCCGCCTCGCCAAACCAGCCGATACCATATGCGTCCCCCAACGCTTCCAACGCCATATGCACGGATTCGCCTGTCGGGGCTAACGGAATAACGGAAATATCGGCGGAATTATCCAACCGGCTCATACGGGCCAACAGATTGCGGCGAAAAAGCTCCAGGGCGGAGGAGGAATGTTCAAGTGAAATCTGTAATTTTTTATGAGCGGAAAGCGTTAAAAACTCGTTGCGCACCAGTACCGCCGCTTCCGGCGCGGCCAATACAGACGGCACCAACCGCGCAGATACCTCGCCCGCCGCCACCATACGGCGGATTTGGCTCACCGACACTAACGCCGAACGAGACAACTGCGCCTGTACCCTTGCGCTTAACCCCGCACTTTTAGGGACGGATTTACCCAACCGAAACACATTCTTCCACTGCGCATAGGCGGGGACGCACAAACAAATCCCCACTAAACAGGCGGCTAAATGTTTCATAAATAAACACTCCAAAAATTAAAAGTTCTTTTTATTATGATAAATCCCACGCAAGAGTACAAGGGCCCTTGGACCCATAATAAAATAGGCCCCGCTTGAGCGGGGCCTGAAAACCGGGCAAGAAACTTATGCTTTTTCCGGCAGAGAGGCCAGTTTTTCGGCCAGAGGCTCTAACGCTTCTTCGCGCACGTATTCAATGCGGCCGTCGTCCACCGCCGCGGCTACGGAGGGATTCAGCGGCAGACGCGTCACCGGGGAAATGTTAAATTCTTTCCCCAATTCTGCCGCGCGCGATTTGCCAAATACGGGCAGTTCTTTGCCGCAGTCCGTACATTTTAAATAGCTCATATTTTCCACCAACCCCAAAACGGGCACGTTCATCATCTGCGCCATTTTAACGGCTTTGCCCACAATCATTTTAACCAAGTCCTGCGGCGTGGAAACGATAACGATACCGTCCACCGGCAGACTTTGGAACACCGTCAGCGTTACGTCCCCGGTGCCGGGCGGCATATCAATAAACAAATAGTCTACGTCTTTCCAAACAACATCCGTCCAAAATTGTTTGACGGTGCCCGTAATCAGCGAACCGCGCCAAATTACCGGGTCCGTTTCGTTTTCCAGCAGTAAATTTAAAGACATTACCTGCACGCCGCCTTCGCTTCTGACGGGATAGATACCGTCCTGGTCCCCCGTGGCGCGTTCGTGAATGCCGAACATTTTGGGCACGGACGGACCGGTAATGTCCGCATCCAGCACGCCGCAGGAAAAACCGCGCCGCGTCATTTCGGAAGCAAGCAAGCCGGTAACGAGGGATTTACCCACCCCGCCTTTTCCGCTCACCACGCCGATAACGTGTTTTATGCGGGAAAGCAAATGAGGCTTGTCTTTAGGCATTTCGCCCGGTTTGCGGCTAGCGCAATTTGCGCCGCACGAAGAACAATCATGGGAACAATTTTCGCTCATACTATAAAAAACTCCTATTTAATCCAATTAAAATTTTCATCCGTTAAACCGACTACGGACAGCGTGTCTCTGCCGATTTTACGCACGGCGGCGTAACGGGCTTTTTCAAATTTCTTACCCGTCCCTTCCTGAAAGAAAAACTGGTGCGGCACACGATAGCGGCCATGCTTGTAACGGATAGTAACGCATTCTTCACCCGTTGCGTTTAATTTAAGCACGCCCGCCTGCGTGATTTCCCACAGTTCGCCCGACTGTTTCTCGCGCGTTTCCGATACGGCGCAAAGGGAGGCGTCTTTCCGGCCAGCCTCATTTTCAAACGCGTAAGAAAGACGCATATAGTCGCCCATCATAAAAGAGCGCGGGTCAACGGGAGCCATTTCTAAATAAAAGGTATACGCCATATGACGTTTTTGCCGGGTCATCCAAGCCGCCCCCGCCAATACGGCGCACAACAGCACGCAAACAATAAAGAAAATTTTACCGCGCATATTTCCCCCTTACCCAGGCATACGCCGCAAACACACATACGCCCGCCAGCGTCAGCCAGCCGGATTTTTGTAACAGCGTAGCCTGCATATCGTAATACATCCACACAAGGCCCGCCGCAAAGCCCGCCATTCCAAGCCATTCCGCATAACGCTCGCGCAAATAATATCCCGCCGCACACGCAAAAAGCCCCATAAAAGCGGGTACGTTCAACCAACACGCCAACACCACAACAAGCTCGCAAACAAGCGTGCGGTTTTTAAAAGTAAGCGGCAAGCGGGAAACGCACCACGCGGCCAGCCCGGCGGCTAAAACACGGACAAAGGACATGCCAAATTCGGACGATAAACTTATCACGCCATACCCGCATGCCAGCAAACACGCATACGCCAGCGGGCGAAGGCGAATCCGGCGGGAAGAAAACACCCATAACGCAAAACCGAAATAAACCAAGCACAGTAGGCCGCCCGTAAGTTCCGCGCCGGAAAAGGAAACATCCCTCCCCATATGCCACAAACGGCCTATTAAAAAATCAGTGGCGTTGCCTAACGCCCACGTACAAAAAAACAGACGGTCCAGCTGTGCTTTAAAAAACGGATATCCCGCCGCAGCCACCGCCGCAACAACAAAAATATCCCACTCGCGCTTATACCCGCCCAGATGGACTAACCAGCTGATAAGTTCCAACCGTCCGATGATGCCCAGCATCATCCCAAACTGTGCGCAGAAAACGCGGGCAAAATCCGTACGGTTTTTGTTTTTATGCACCAAAAACCAGCCCAATGCGGTAAACAGAATACCCAAAACATATTCCGGCACGCGCCACCCAAAGACAGTAGAGCTGCCCCACAGCACCAACAAAGAACTAATCAGCGCACCGACAAGCAGCATCCCCTGCACCAATTTTGGCGGACGTTGTTGCAGCGTTTGCAAGCATTGTTCCGCCGCTTCGCGTTTTTCCGGCGATACTAAATTTATAAGTTCCGCGCTCATTTGGCCCTCCGTATATATTGGATTCCGCGCCACGCGGCCAGACCGGAGGCACACAAGATAATGGCAAAAGTCATCCCCGCAGCAAAAAAACCGGAAATAACGTCTCTTTCAATCAAAAACACGCATAAAAAAGCGGCCGCCGAAAACACCCCTCCGCACAATACCGCCGGGCTTTTTAATTTAAGTCCCGCCCCTGCGCACAGCGCGCAAAAAACAGGCAACGCCCAATACTTTGGGTCCGCGTGATAGCGGTGCCAGTTCCCGGCCATTAAAAGCCCCAACAGCGTAATATATCCCCATAACGGGACAAATACCCACTGGCGGAAATTCTGCGGCCATTTTTTAAGCGCGGCCAACACCTCCGCCGCCGCCCAAGTAACCATGCCGGTAACCACAAACGGCCAGTATACGTCTTCAAATCCTAACTTTTCTCCTAAATAAATACAAAACACATAAAGAGCCATCAGCCACAGCCAACGCACGCCCGAGGCAACAGCCAAAACAAGCAAAATTACACTCCACGAGCCGAAAAGTTCGTACACAAACGCACCCGTTTGGAACTCCTGCCCGTAAACGGCCAAAAAGGTACCGGCAAACACGCCTGCCCCCACACAGCACGCTTGCCCGACAGCAGATTTTACATCCCACCTCCAGACGCCCGCGCCGCAGAGCAAAATCCCCAATAAAGGAAGCCCAAAGCGCGCCAACAGCCCCATGTCTTTCCAGTTATAAGCAAAAAAACAAATTATGCCTGCAAACACCAAGGCAGAGCCAATCGCCAACAGCCGGCGGGCGGCCCAGCACGAAGCCTCTTCATGAGGTACGTCCGCCAACGCGGTTTCGTATGTTTCGCGCGTTATAAAACCGCGCGCTAAAAATTCATCCAACAACGGTTTTTTTATCATATTTTGATTATACAAAATGCTCCCCGCCGTCCGCCTAAAAGCTATAATATTAATATGTATTGGATTATTTTTACCCTTTTAGCCGCTTTTATTGTATGGTATGCGCTTTCGCGCGTAGGCGCACACATTATTTTCCGCCCGCAGCAAAAACGCTGGCCAATGAAACTGCCGTTTGAAAATATTTCCTTCTCCGCGCCGGACGGCACCGCGCTGACGGGCGTTTATCTGCCGGCAACAAACGGCACCACGCTTTTATTTTTCCACGGGAGGGGCGGCAACGTATCGCATTTTGAAAAATTCGCGCTTGCGTACGCTCTGCTTGGCTACGGAATTTTAATGACGGATTACCGGGGGTTTGGGCTCTCCGCCGGCCGCGCCAGCCAAAAACATATGTTTGAAGACGCGCTGGCCGCCGCGCGGTTTTTACTTCACACTAAAAAATTATTGCCGCAAAATATAGTGATTTTCGGGCACTCGCTGGGAAACGCGGCCGCCTTATACGCGGCTTCGGCATTGGGCAAATTGCCGTGGAAAGCGGTTATTTTGCAAAGCCCGTTTTTATCTACGCCTGATATGGCCGTCTGCTTTGCAACCCATGCATACGAGCCCAAAAGCTGGTTTTACCGCGCTTATAAATGGTTTGTAACGCCGTTTTTGTACTTCAACCGTTTTGACAATACGGTTTTGTCGGAAAAATTGACGCGGCCCGTGTTGGTGTGCATGAGCAAAGCCGATGCAACCATCCCCTGGAGAATGACGGCCCGTTTGGCGGATTTTATCCCGCACGCCAAACGCTTTTTGGCGGATAACGGCGGGCATGACGAATTTGCCTGGGCGGTAAAGGCAGCAGACGCATTTATCCAAACCCAAAACTAAAAAAGCACCCCTACGGGTGCTTTTTTAATTACGGATTTGCCCTGCATAAATTTTCTAACGAAAATTTTGCCCGGGCCCGCCCTCGCGGTTTTTGCCTTGCGCCGCTATACCGCGCAAACAAAAACATCGCTCCGGGCTTCAAATCCCGACGCGGCATAAAGCAGTTTATGCCGCTCCTCTCTCTCTCTTTAGAATAAAAAGCACCCCTACGGGTGCTTTTTAAATTCTACGGATTTGCCCTGCATAAATTTTCTAACGAAAATTTTGCCCGGGCCCGCCCTCGCGGTTTTTGCCTTGCGCCGCTATACCGCGCAAACAAAAACATCGCTCCGGGCTTCAAATCCCGACGCGGCATAAAGCAGTTTATGCCGCTCCTCTCTCTCTTTAGAATAAAAAGCACCCCTACGGGTGCTTTTTAAATTCTACGGATTTGCCCTGCATAAATTTTCTGACGAAAATTTTGCCCGGGCCCGCCCTCGCGGTTTTTGCCTTGCGCCGCTATACCGCGCAAACAAAAACATCGCTCCGGGCTTCAAATCCCGACGCGGCATAAAGCAGTTTATGCCGCTCCTCTCTCTCTAGAATAAAAAAGCACCCCTACGGGTGCTTTTTAAATTCTACGGAGAGGGAGGGATTTGAACCCTCGAAACCTTGCGGTTTACAGGTTTTCGAGACCTGCTGTTTCAACCACTCACACACCTCTCCAGTTCACGCGTTCACCGAGTGGCGGGCTAACGAACGCTTATTTTATTATAGCAAACTTAAAACGGCCTCACAAACGCTTTTATTTTACTTTCGCTTTGGATTTTTAGGAAACTGCCCCCTTTCTACGCGTTTTTCCTGCTCAAACAGCTCCTTAATGCTCCACAAGCAAGTAAACCCCAGCACGCTTACTATCGCAGATACAGCATACTGCCTAATCAAAAGCGCCCCAACAATACACAAAATTCCCGCCACCCCAAACACCGGCCATATCCGCTTGGAAAACCAATACTCCGCCTTAATAACAACCGGGTGAAAAATACCAATAATCAAAAAAGAGGCTAATCCTATTAATACACTTTGCCAGTTCATAAGTAGTATTGTAACACATTCCAATTTGTTAAAATATAAATAATGACCCGTTTAAAAACTATTTTTTTCGGCACGCCCGAAATCGCCGTGCCTTATTTGGAACTCACCCGCGAACTGACCGATTTACAGCTCGCCGTAACCCAGGCGGACAAACCGCGCGGACGCGGCATGGAAATCTCTCCGTGCCCCGTTAAAGCGCGCGCGCTGGAACTGGGCGTACCCGTTTTATCCCCCGAAAAATTAAAAGACGATTTTGACAAAATAGCCGCCGTTCCTTTTGACTTGGGAATCGTGGTGGCGTACGGAAAAATTTTCCGTCCCAACTTTTTAGCTCTTCCGAGATTGGGACTTATCAACGTACACTTTTCGCTCTTGCCGCACCTGCGCGGCGCGGCCCCCGTACAGCAAGCATTAATCCAAGGCTATACACGCACCGGGGTTTCCACCTTTTGGATTCAGGAAGGCATGGATGACGGACCGCTTTTCCTTCAAAAAGAAACCGACATCTTGCCGCAGGATAACGCCCGCACCTTGTTTGAAAAACTCGTGCCGCTGGGGCTGGAAGCCTTAAAAGAAACCATTACCCGCGCCCAAAACGGAGACTTACCAAAAATCCCGCAGACGGGCGAACCGACGCTTGCCCCTATGCTGGCAAAAGAGGACGCATTCTTGCGCCCTGCCGAATTGGACGCAATAACGCTCCATAATAAAATACGCGGGCTGGCATGCGGCCCAAAGCCGAAACTCCCCTTTACACACAACGGCAAAACGGAATGGCTGCAAGCCGTACGCACCAAACCCGGCCAAAACGCCGGGGGCGAACCCGGAACGGTCCTTTGCATTGAAAGAAACAAAGGAATTTTAGTAAAATGTAAAGAAGGAAGTTTATGGGTAAGCGAGGTTCACCCCGCCGGTAAAAAACCGATGCCAGCCGAGGCGTTTGCCAACGGGCGTAATGTAAAACCGGGCGACAGGGTGTTTGTAGAATAATGGCCGACAATAATCAAAATTTTGAAGATTTTTTAAATAAAACAAAAAAATCCTCCCGCGCCAAATGGATTGCGGCGGGTGTGGTGGCAGCGTTTTTTATTGCGCTGATCGCCGTATCGGCCGACTGGGTAATAGGCGCGCTTGTCCATACCCGCAAAGAAGTAACCGTTCCCGATTTAACAAAAAAACCTGTTACCCAGGCGCTGGATATGCTGGCCGCCAGCAACTTGGCTATTAAACAGGCGGGAGTAGAATTTGCCCAAAGCGTCCCCCCCGGCTCCGTTCTGCGCCAAATTCCCTCCGCCGGCTCCACCGTGCGCGAAGGTAGAGTTATCCGCGTATGGATCAGCCAAGGCGATGAAATGGTTTTCGTCCCCAACACGGTGGGAACCGATTTACGCGCCGCCCAACTGGCTGTGCGCCAGGCGGGATTAGTCGTGGATAAAGTGGACAACGCTTACTCCGTTACTTACGAAAAAGGCTTGATTGTTTCCCAATCCCCCAAAGCCGACAGCATGGTGCAAAAAGGGCAGAAAGTATCCCTTGTACTATCCAACGGCGCGCCGCCGTCAAGCGTTATTTTGGTTCCCAATTTCAAGAGCAAAAAACTGGCCGAAGCCACTTTGTGGGCCAGCTCGCAAAATATCAACTTAATCATTAAAGAAGACAAACATTCCGTATTCCCCAACGGGGCGATTGCCTCCCAGCGGCCGGAAGCGGATTCCCAAATCGCGCCGGACGGGAATTTGGAAGTAGTCGTCAGCCGCCGCGCGGTAAACGATGAAGAAAAAAGCTATCACTTACACTATGAAATGCCGCAAGGCAAAAAGGCAAGCCGCGTCCGCGTAACATTGGAAGACGCCACCGGTGAAAATGAAATTTTGAACGAAACCAAACAGCCCGGCTCTAAAATTGACCTGGAAATTCCCTACTCCGGCCGCGCTACGGTGCGTGTGTTTACGGACGGTATTTTAGTGCGCGAAAGGGAGGTTGAGTGAAAAACTCTTCCAAAATGCCCCGCGCAAATGGTAAAATATCTATTGCGCCATCCATCTTGTCCGCCAATTTGTATAAATTAGGCGAAGAAGTAAAAACAGTGGAAGCGGCGGGAGCCGATTGGCTGCACGTAGACGTAATGGACGGACACTTCGTGCCGAATTTAAGTTTTGGGCCGTCCGTCGTCAGTTCTTTGAACGGAAAAACAAATTTACCTTTAGATGTACACTTAATGGTGGAAGAGCCTTTGTTGTTTATTGAGCCATTCGCTAAGGCGGGTGCGGATTTACTCACCGTGCATATTGAAGCCAAGGATGATGTGGCCCTGGCGCTGGAACAAATAAAAAATTCCGGCGTAAAAGCAGGCCTTTCCATTAAGCCCGACACAGACCCGGAACGGATTACCCCGTACTTGGACTTGTTGGATTTAGTACTCGTTATGAGCGTATACCCGGGGTTTGGCGGACAGGCGTTTCTGCCTGAAGCCGAAGACCAAATCAAACGGGTACATCAAATTATTAACGCTTCCGGCAAAAGCATTTGGCTGGAAACGGATGGCGGCATTAACAAAGATACGGCCCCCCTGGCAACCCGGGCGGGCGCGGACGCGTTAGTGGCCGGCAGTGCAATTTTCAAAGCCGCGGACCCTGTAATGGCCCTCAACCAAATCAGACAGGCGGCCTCGGACATTTAATTATCAGTCTTTTGCGTAAACGCAAAAGCATCACAAGGAGAGTTATAAATGGCAGTAGTTATCAGATTACAGAGAGTCGGCAAAAAAGCCCAGCCTCAGTACAGAGTCGTCGCGATTGAAAAATCTTCCGCGGTCGGCAAAGAAGCGAAAGAAGTGTTGGGCCAGTATCACCCCTGCAACCCCAATGCGGCCGAACAAGTAAAACTCAATATGCCCAGAGTGGAATATTGGATGAAAGTCGGCGCCAAACCGTCTGAAACCGTCGCCAGCTTGATTAAAAAAGCCAGCGCCAAATAAACTGCGGTGCGCGTTATGAAAGAACTCGCGACGCTGCTGTTAAAATCCCTTTCCTCTACGCCCGATAATGTGGTGGTGGAAGAGAAAGTGGAACAAAACAAAGTTTATCTGTCTACTAAAGTAGACGCCGCCGACAAAGGTAAAGTAATTGGCAAAGACGGCTGCATTATTAAAGCCGTGCGCACCGTATTAAACGCGGCTGCCGCCAAGCAAGATAAAAAAGTTACCTTAAAGTTGGAAGACTAATGAAAATAGACGTTATCACCGCTTTTGAAGAAATGATAGACAGTACGCTCTCCCACAGTATTGTGGGGCGGGCGCGCAAAGCGGGGATAATTAAGTTGGGTACGTTAAGCCCCCGCGCTTTTGCGGAGGATAAACACAAAACCATCGACGACCGCCCCTACGGCGGCGGGCCCGGAATGCTAATGAAAGCCGAGCCGCTGTATCAGGCGATTAACAAGTTGCGCAAAAAAACGTCGTACGTCATACTGACCAGCCCGCGCGGCCAAACATTTAACCAGGAACTGGCTAAAAAATTGGCAAAAAAGCGCCACCTCATTTTTGTATGCGGGCATTATGAAGGCATTGACGCACGTATTTACCCCGAGGTGGATTTGGAAGTGTCTTTAGGCAACTTCATTTTAACGGGCGGAGAACTTGCCGCCTGCACAATGATAGACGCTATTACGCGTTTGCAGAAAGGTACTTTTAAAAAAGACGGCGTAACGGTTACGGAGTCGTTCGAAGAAAATTTGCTGGAGGCCCCGCAGTATACGCGCCCGGAAGTATGGCGCGGGCGGAAAGTTCCGGCGGTGCTGCTTAACGGAAACCACAAAGAAATTGAAGCGTGGAAACGCGAACAAGCTTTACAGTTAACAAAACAGTTAAGACCCGATTTGCTTGAAACCGCCTCTCTAAAGCCAAAAAAGGTCATAAAGAAAAAAACGATTCGGAGGAAGTAAGTTTTATGAATATCAACGACATTAAACACAATCTCAAATCCAACATTCCGCAGTTTAAAGCCGGCGACACCGTGCGCGTAAAAGTAAAAGTAGTAGAAGGCGACAACGAAAGACTCCAGGCTTTTGACGGCGTAGTCATCGCCCGCCGCGGTTCCGGCATCAGCGAAACATTCACCGTTCGCAAAATTTCGTTCGGCGTGGGCGTGGAACGCATTTTTCCGCTGCACTCCCCCCGCGTGGACAGCATCGAAGTCCTCAAGATCGGCAAAGTAAGAAGAGCCAAACTCAACTACTTAACCAAACTCTCCGGTAAAGCCGCCCGCTTGCAGGAACTCAAAAAACCCGCCAAAACCGAAGCTGCCGCTCCGGCCGAAGCGGCCCAAGAGGCGAAATAAGTTATCCATACAGATAACCGAACTCCGATTCAACCCCGCGTATTTGTTTTACGCGGGGTTTTTGTATTGCTATGCCGGGGCTTCTGCGCTGGGCACAGCAAGGGACAAGCTTGTTTAGATAGGAGAATATAAGAATCAGTAAAAAATAGTTTTTTGCAAACTGGTATAAGAAGTGTTTTTAATAAAATTTCACAAGATTTTTCCTTACGCCATACCCAAAAGTAGTAGTTGAACATCTGTTGTTAATAACTAGCTTCCCGACAGAACCACTCGGGATGACAAAAAAATAAACGCAAATGGCAGGCAGTGGAACCTACTTAAGTAATAGTTGTCAGTTGCATAAAAACTCCCCGGAATTAAAATTCCGGGGAGTTTATCAGTCGATATAATTTATTCTTGTCCGCACGCATAACCCGTTGCTTGGTACCAGGTTGCATTTTGCGGCAACATATACCGTTCATCACGCCACGTGGCATTTTGGGTAGCATAGACGCTTCCTCCACACGCTTGGTTTACGGCATACACAAACGAATCGTTGGCACTTTCATCACACGGGATATTAACATTGTTACCCGTGCGATCATTTCCGCCGCCAAACTCGCAATATCGCAAGGCTAAACTGCCCTGGGCGCTTCCGTATTTTACACAGGAGTCCCCAAGCTGGCACTCGCCGCCAAGTGTTACGCCGCTGCCGCACGTCCGCAACTCATCCCACGAGTGCGGCGTTACGCCTTTACAGCCCAACAAAGTTGTATTAACGGCCGCCATAATGGAATGCCCTGACAGACTGCCATTTGTATCCCGCAGCAACTTCTGGGACCAAGCCTGTTTCCACACATATTTCGGCTTTGTATTTGATTCCGTACATTCGCAATAGTACGGGCTCATCGCCGTTTTAGCGGCCGTACAATAAGTAGGCGGTCCGCCTGCGCCTTGTTTTTTCCATTCGCACGATTTTGCATCCCAAATAAACTGATAGCACCAACCGCCATTCCCGTCGAAATGACTGCAGTCCCCCCATTTTACGCCGCTGGCGCATCCGTTATTTGTATCCGGCTGATCGCAAGTTTTATTTGGTACGCATTCGCTCCATTCCTGCTGTTTCCAGACGCCGTTTTCGCACACAAACGAAGTGGTTTGGGTACCGGTGCCGTCCTCACAGTCCCGTTTTAAATTACTTGGTTTTACCGCGCAAGACACCGTTTCCTGCTGTTTCCAGGCATAGCCGGTATCTGCTCCGCAATGCCATTTGCCCTTGGCTTGGCCGCACGTACACGCTTTGGTATAAGTCTCCCCCTCTTTATGACTGTCGTCGCACGCCGGTTCCGGCTTTGGATTACAAATAGACGGATTTGCCGCCGCATATTCTGCACACGTACAATCGTTGCAAACGACAGGGGGCTCGCTCTGGCCGACACAACTTTCCGGCGCGGGTTCATAATCCGATTTATTTTTTAACTCGTCGCAAGTGGGATAATTTTTATTGAGTTTTTCGCAATCATCCCCGTCACAGCAAATGCGGCCGTCCGCATATGACGGCATTTGCAGCTTATAACTGTAATTCCCTTTACTGCTTGCCAAGATGCCGCCCTCTTTCAAGGCAAGAGAATAATTTTTGGTGTCATTCTTTTTAACAATATCCGTCAAGTTAGACAGGTCTGTTAAATAGTTCTTATCCAATGCGCATCTCTTTTCCTGCTCCGTACGGATGGAAGCCATTAATTCTTCCGCTTCCGTCGTCTTGCGCGTTTCGATTACTTTGTTAAACTTCGGCAGTACCGCCGCGCTTAACACCCCTATCACAATGACCACTACCAATAATTCAGTCAATGTAAACCCTGTTAGTTTAAACCTTTTTTTCATAAGTGACTCCTGTACAAGTTGATTTCAAGGTCTTTGTTATAGAATAGCCATTAATCCCTTTAAAATCAACCCCAATCTCCAACGGGAGAGGCTGTATTTTCCTCTCCCGTTTTTCGGCTTTCCTTGAGGAGGGCTGCCGCAAAAAACTTCTTCACCGTTCATTTAAGAGCAATTCCCGGCAGATTAACAAACCACTGTGAAAGTTAACATAAAAAATGTATCAAAAAAAAAAAACGAGTCAACCCCAAAGACCTATAAATAAATTAGGCCTTTTTTATCCCTTTACAATATCCATTTTTTTGTTAGACTAACCATATGAGACTATTTGCCCCGCTACGCGTTGTGACCTGCTGTCTTGCTCTCTGTTTGGCCATCCCTGCCATGGCGCAAATAAAAGGGGTGCGCCCCGCAAAAAGGATAATCAACGGAAGCAATCAAGCCGTGGCGGCCGTGCAGCAAAGCGCCCAAACAACGGCCCTCCAAGCGGGAACTGCCGCCAAAGTGGCGCGAGCCGCTTCAATGGCACGCATTCACCGACAAGCCTTTAGCAAAAGACGTTTTCCAAACCCGCCGTGGATACCCGAAATAAAAATTACGGAAATGCTAAAAGCGGAACCGAATCCTTCCCTAGTGCTCCCGCAAGTATGGCAGCTGCAAGACGTTTACGGCAACCGCAACATGTTTGGCTTACTCGCCTTACGTTTTTATACGCGCAATTTTGGCGTAGTTACCCCCCACTTACACAAACTGTTCAAACAAATCGCCCATTTAAACGACCATTCAGTAGAAACCCGTTTTATTGCGCGCATGCGCTTTCTGGCAAATAACCAAAAACATATCCTGCAAGAAATTACCTCACAAAAAATCCCGCAAATCAATATCCGCATGCGTTACACGGAGGATGTGGATAAAATTACCGTCGAAAACTTTAACGCGCAAAAATTGGTTTTATCCGTGGAAAAACACATGAGCCCGTCCGCGGAAAAAGATTTTCCCGTCCGCTATGTTGCCGGACACAGCACCTTTGGAAACCATTCCGGTATTTACGCAGTCTATCAATATGCCGGACCGATTGATTTAATCCCCAACCTGTACCGCTACTTACTGAACGGGACCCACAAACGCGTCCCCCTTACACTGGTATTTGACGAAGAAGCCAAATCCCTGGCTATGTATAACACCGACAAAACCCTCTGGCTGCGCGTTACGCCGCACGAATATGAAAACCCGGACAAATTGCATATTCACTTAAACGAACAGCGCACCGTATCGTTTACGGACGCAGACGGCAAACCACGCACGACGCTGGTAAATATTAATTTATCCATCCCGCTTTTACCGCCGGACAATCTGCCCTCCCGCCCGGAAGCCGCCCAACAATTTTTGTATGAAAAGTTGGTCCTTCACCCCGTAAAAAATTTACAAGGGGATAAAAACGTAACGATTGAACGCCGCTCCATTTTTTGACGGAAACCCCGGCGGACTCCACCGGAGAATTGCTATAATGGGTATCATGGACAACAGCCTTTTTAATTTCGACAAACACCAAGCGTTAACTTTGGAAACTAACTTTTTGATAGGTATAGACGAAGCGGGCCGCGGCCCGCTGGCCGGCCCTGTGGTGGCCTGCGCCTGCTATATCCCCCCCTCCCGCGCTGCATTGTTCCAAGACGTAAACGACAGCAAAAAATTAACCGAACGCAAACGCGAAGAACTTTTTGAACGGTTAACCCAGTCGGACGTATTATACGCAACCGGCTTTGCCACCGCGTTAGAAATCGACCGTTTAAACATTCTTCAAGCCACTTTTTTAGCCATGCGCCGCGCCGCACAAAAATTTATGAAGATGCCGGGCGCAGTGGCGTTGATTGACGGGCCCCACCCCGCTGCAGGGCTTGCCCTGCGCCAAAAACCGGTAGTGGACGGGGACGCACAGTCGCTCGTGATTGCGGCGGCCAGTATAATCGCCAAAGTAACGCGGGACCGTTATATGGCCACGCTTGATACGCTCTATCCCGGCTACGGTTTTGCCGGGCATAAAGGCTACGGCACCGCCAAACATATGGCCGCTTTGCGGGAATTGGGCCCCTGCAAAGAACACCGCCGTTCTTTCGCCCCGGTGCGAAACTTGCTTACGCCCACCATTTTGCCATGAACACGACAAACGCCGGAGCGTTAGGCGAAGAACAAGCAGCACTTTATTTGCAGAACAAAGGCTGGCGCATTTTAGAACGCAACTTTTCCGCGCCGGGCGGAGAAATTGACATTATCGCCCAAGACAAAAAAACGCTGGTGTTTGTAGAAGTAAAAACACGTGCGTACAAAGCCTACGGAGGCCCGTTGGCGGCCGTTACGCCCGCCAAACAAAAACGCCTGGCGCAAACTGCCGCCGTTTTCGTTAAAGCAAAGGGCTTAAAATTTGATAGTATTAGATTTGACGTACTGTGCGTCCTGCCGCAAGGCATAGAACACGTGCCAAACGCGTTCTTCCCGCCCAGGACGACTTTATAAGGAGGAAGTTATGACCCAACTCGCTCAGGTGAAAAAAGCAGCCGCATTTATCTTAAAAAAGACAAAAAATTTTAAGCCGGAAATCGCCCTCATCACGGGTTCGGGCCTGGCGGGCTCCGTGCCGCCGCTCGAAAAGGAAATTAAAATTCCGTATTCCTCCATTCCCGGTTTTTTAAAAAGCACCGTTCCCGGCCATACCGGCAATTTGATTTTTGGCGTCTATAAAGGACGTAATATCGTAGTAATGCAAGGGCGTTTTCACTATTACGAAGGCCACCCGATGAAAGACCTTGCCATTTCCATCCGCACGTTAAAACTGCTGGGCGTAGAAAAACTGCTCGTTTCCGCCGCTGTAGGCTCCATGGACCTTAAATTAAAACCCGGTTCCCTGTGCGTACTCAAAGACCACATCAATTTTATGTGCAATAATCCGCTCATCGGCAATCACGACCCGGCCTTCGGCCCCATGTTCTTTGATTTGTCCGAAGCGTACGACAAAACTATGCGCAAAACAGCTTTATCCGCCGCCAAAAAAGCCGGCATCAACGCGGGCGAAGGCGTATATTTGGCCGCAACGGGCCCGAATTTTGAAACGCCGTCCGAAATCCAAATGTTTAAAAAATGGGGCGCGAGCGTAGTGGGCATGTCCGTCGTGCCGGAAGTATTGGTTGCTCGCCAGTGCGGCATTTTGGTGCTTGGCCTTGCGTGGGTAACCAACATGGGCTGCGGCATTGAGAAAAAGCCCCTTTCGCACGAACAAACCATCAGCGAAAGCAAAAAAATTGAAGCGAAATTCAAAAAATTGTTGGAATTACTGTTCGTAAAATTATAACCGCTTAATCCCGCACGGAGTTTCCCTCCGTGCGGGATTTTTTTAAACGAACGGCTTGCCTATTGCCGTCATGCAAAACTGACGGCGTTACCTTATTGCCGGCATGCTGAAGTTGTTTCAGCATCCAGTCAATAAGTTTCAGGGTCCAGTCGTTAGGGTTCAGGCTCTAATTGATAAGTTGCAAAAATCATTCTATGGCAAAAGACATTAAACGCCTCGGCAAAGAAACGCTCGTTTACGGCACCTCTACGGTGCTGGCACGGCTGCTTAACTTTTGCCTTGTCCCTTTCTATACTTACTATCTGCTTCCCGGCCAATACGGCATCATTGCCACCGTATTCGCTGCAATTGCCCTTTTTAACGTAGTGTTTCTGTTTGGCATGGACCAAAGTTACCTGCGCTTTGCCAGCGACGCCGAGGACAAAAGCAAAGTGTTCCGCCAATGCTTTTACGGCGTATTGTTAAACGGCGGCGTATTAGGCCTTTTATTATGGGTATTTGCCGTTCCCGCGGCACAGTTAATCGGCGTACCGCCCGAAGCCGCGCACTTAATGCGCATGGCCGCCGTTATTTTACTGTTGGACGTGCTGAATATGATTCCGTTCACCAAACTGCGTTTGGAACGCCGCGCCTGGTATTTTGCGGGAGTACGGACGGCCTCGATTATCGTAAACGTGCTGGGCAACGTACTTTTTATTGCGGTACTGCAAAAGGGAATATCGTCTATTTTATGGGCGAATATTTTTGCGTCGCTTGCGTCGCTTTTACTGTTAAGCCCAATTGTTTGGAACGAACTACAAAAAGGCCGCGCGTTTGAATTTGACCCCAAGTTGGAAAAAGAACTGTTTACGTTTGCCTGGCCGTTTGTTCCGGCGGGGCTGGCCAGTTTGCTTGTAAGCGTAATAGACAAACCGCTTCTGGTGCACATGGTAGGCCCGGATCAGGTGGGTGTATATCAGGCCAACTTTAAAATTGGCGTGTTTATGATGCTGATTGTATCCATGTTCGACCAGGCGTGGCGGCCCTTTTTCCTGGCGCACGCCAAAGATAAAGACGCCAAAGAAACTTTCGCGCGCGTACTTTCCTGCTTTACGGCGCTTGCTTCCTGGTTTTTACTCGGGCTTTCGCTTTTAATGCCCGTTATCATCCGCAGCAATTTATTTGGAAGCTTCCACTTGATAAGCCCCGCCTATTGGGGCGGCCTCGCTATTATCCCTTTCGTACTGACGGGATATTTTTTCTACGGACTGTATATCAATTTTATGGTGGGGCCCGTGCTCACCAAACGCACGCGCGTACTGATGTGGATTACGCTCCTGGGCGCGGCAGTAAGCGTGACGGTTAATTTAACGCTGGTTCCCCGCCTGGGGATTATGGGCGCGGGCTGGGCCGTAATGTTTAGTTACGGCGCAATGGCGTGCGCGCTATTCTGCTTTACGCAAAAGGTCTACCCGATACGCTACGAATACGGCAAATTATTGGCGATTTTATTTATCTGCGCGTCCACCGCGTTTGCCAGCCAATGGACGGGCCAGTTTGGCTCCGGCATGCAGCTGCTGACAAAAATTCTTCTCTTAACGCTTTACCCGTTGTGGATGTGGCTGATTATTAAAAAAGCGCGTTAAAAGGCAAAATTATTTCCCCAAAATAACACAACGCAAAGAGTAAATCTTTGCGTTGTGTGCATATTACTAAAGTTACGAACAGTTATTACTCCTATCTAACGCTAATTAAAGACATGTCTAGCGTAATGTTTCCGTCTTTATACGTCAGTTCATGCGGAATTTCAGTTTCCCCCTCTGCATCCGCCGGGGCGTAGCCGTTATAAAACAGTTCCCCCGTATTTAAAAGCGTAACCGACTGGGCCGCATACGGATAGACAGAATCCCCCTCATACATAAGCCGCGTTTTTAAGTCTTTGCCTTGATAAGTAACCGTCGTTTTACCCTGTTTCATGCGGCGGTTTTTGTAAATACCAGGGTCGGACACTAATACATTTAAAAATTGCGTAATGCGTCCGCGCACGACGGCGGTATCCGCATCTTTAAACAAATAACGGTAAATTACCCCTTCCGGGCTGACCACGGCATGCAAAACGCGGTACGCCGCGCCCGTCATCACCATTACGTCGTAATCCTCTTCGCCGATTTTTTTAATCCGCAGGACCCCTTCCAAATAATCCTCATTCATCTGCCCCACCACTTTAAAAGCGGCTTGGGTGCGTCCGTCCGTAAAATAATTCACCTTTTTATACTCGCGCACATCCGGCGGGATTTGTTTAATCTGCCCCCCCGTGCAAGCGGCTAAAAACAACGCAAACAAAAATGTTAAAATCTTTTTGAACATAAACGTCCTCCTTATTATGATATTATAATTATTATGCCGACATTTGTCCTTTACCTCTTATGTGCGTGTATATCGTTCGCGCTCACCTCGCTTGCGCTGCCCGTTTTGCGAAAATGGGCGGCTACACCGTTTTTGGATACACCCGGCGGGCTTAAAAAACACGCACGCGCCGTACCCGTTTTGGGCGGATGCGGCATTTTAACAGGCATAGTGGGCAGTTTGATTTTTATCCGCCTGACAACGGCTTTTCCGTCCGGCACGTTACACACCCTGCGCGGGGTGATTATCGGCGGCGGAATTATTTTTTTAATGGGCCTGGCGGACGATTTTAAAAAGCCCAAAGGCGTAAGCGTTCCCGTAAAACTATTACTGCAAGCGGCGGCCACAGCGGCGCTTATTTATTACGGCGTGGCGATACATGCGTTTACGTCGCACTGGGTGTCTTATCCGCTCACTTTTTTATGGGTAGTGGGGCTGACGAACGCGTTTAACCTCTTGGACATCATGGACGGCCTGTGCGTAAGCCAAGCCGTTGTATGCACGCTGGGGCTGGCGGTTATTGCGTTACCGTCCGAATACGTGTACGTCAATTTTGCGGCCCTTTCTCTTTTGGGTGCGTGTTTAGCGTTTTGGCCATATAACCACGCCAAAAAACGGAAAATTTTCCTGGGGGACAGCGGCTCCAACCTGCTTGGTTTTTTAATCGCCGCACTCTCCATTGGCACGGGATACTGCGAAAAATCAGACTGGGGATTTTTAGCCCCCCTCTTTATTTTGGCTGTACCGCTTTTTGATACGGCTTTCGTCAGCCTGGCACGCGCACTAAAAGGCAAAAATCCGCTCAAAGGCAGTAACGACCACGCCGCCCTGCGCCTTAAAAAACTGGGGTGGAAGCCAGGCGCAATTTTAGGTGCTTTTGCTTTAGCGGGCCTAACCGCCAACATATTTGCATTCACACTGACGCATTGCTGCGTACAAATCGCACTTGCGCTATTTATTGCGGCGGCGATATTCGGCGTTTTAATTACGCTGTGGCTGCTGCACTTAAAAACGGACTTATAATGCACGTTCAGACGTTAATTTTAGGCGCGGGCCTGACGGGGCTCAGCACCGCTTACCATTTACAAAAACTCGGCCAAACGGATTATTTGCTGGCGGAGCGTGAGAGCACGCCCGGCGGACTGTGTAAAAGTGTATACAAAAACGGGTTTACGTTCGATTACGCCGGCCATCTGCTCCACCTGCACACGCCGTACGGTAAAAAACTCGTTAAACAACTATTAAAAACTAATCTGCACCGCCAACCCCGAAACGCGTGGATTTATACGGGCGCGGCCCGCGTGCCGTTCCCGTTCCAGGCAAATTTGTTTGCGCTGCCGCCGGATGTCCGCCAAGCGTGTGTGGATGGATTCTTGGCCGCCGCGCAAAAAAAATATCACTCCGCACCCAAAAATTTTAAGGAATGGTGCCTACGCTCCTTTGGCACAGGCGTGTACGAAGCGTTTATGCGCCCGTATAACACCAAACTGTGGGGCCGCACGCCGGAAAAATTAACGGCGGACTGGTGCGGTCCGTTCATACCGCTGCCTTCGCCGGAAGAAATCGTAAAAAGCGCACAAAAGCCGCCGCGTAAAAAGTTCGGCTACAACACTTATTTTTATTATCCAAAAACGGGCGGATGCCAGGCGTTGGTTAATGCGCTGGCCGGGCAAATAAAAAATTTACGGTTAAACGCCGCCGTTTCGCGCGTAAACCTGCGCAAAAAAACAGCTCTTATCGCCGGGGAAACCATATCGTTTGATTATTTGGTAAATACCCTTCCGCTCCCAATGTTTTTGCGCCTGCTGGAAGAGGAACCGCTCCTTACCCGGGCGGCGCAAAAACTGGCCGTACAATCCGTTACCGTATACAATTTAGCCGTGCGCGGCCCGGAGCAAAAACCGTTCAGCTGGATTTACTGCCCCAACGAAGAAGACCCGTTCTTCCGTGTGGGAATGCAAAGCTCGTTTTCCCCCGCCAATGCACCAAAAAACTGCCGCTCCTACTATATAGAACTGCCGGGAGATTCCCCCCGCACCCAAGCGGCCGAACAGCGCATTTGGAACGCGCTCATCCAAAAAGGTATAATAAACAAGCACGACGAAAAGTTATTTTCCTTTTGGCAATTTTTACCCTACGCCTACGCCGTTTACGACAAAAACCGTACGGACGCTGTACAAAAAATCACCGCGCGCCTGGAACGGCGCGGCTGTTTGTGCGCCGGACGGTACGGTAACTGGGAATATTCGTTTATGGAAACTTCCCTGCTGCAAGGCTTGGCAACCGCCAAAAAACTTGTATAATTGAGGTGTTATGAAAGTTCTCGTTTTTGGGGGCAGTTTTGACCCCGTCCACAAAGGCCATGTTTCTCTGTTCCGCCGCGCGATGAAAGTCATCGCGCCGGACGCCGCACACATCGTGCCGGCGTACCACTCCCCGTTTAAGGCCAAATCGCCCACGCCGTTCCGCCTGCGCATGAAAATGCTGAAGCAAGCGTTCAAAGGCATTGGCAAAAACGTGGTGTTTGACGATTACGAACTGAAACAAGGCGGCAAAACCTACACCTACCAGTTGGTGCAATATCTTAAAAAATTATATAAAGACCCCGAAATTTATCTGTTAGTGGGCACCGACTGTTTAAACGATTTGCATAACTGGAAAAACCCGGAATTCATTTTTAAAAACGCCGTAGTAGTGGCGGGCAAGCGCAAAGGGTATGACGAAAAACCCGCCAAGTTCCGTCACGTGTTTTTGCCGGGATTTTTCCCCAAACTTTCTTCCAGCCGCGTACGCGCGCACATTTTGGCGTGCGGAGACGTGCCCGACACGGTTCCCGCCGTCATCGCGCCCACCATACGCCAAAACAAACTCTACGGGCTCGAAGTGCACGACTGGCTGAAAGCGCACTTAAAAACAAACCGCTATTTACACTCTAAAAACGTGGCCGAAATGGCCGCCGCACTCAGCGATATTTACGACGTAAACGTAGAGGCCGCCGTCCGCGCCGGCATTTTGCACGACGCGGGAAAAGGTTTCTCCGGCCCGGAGCTGATTGCATTCTGCAAAAAACACAAAATAAAGGTACCGTTTTTTGAGGACATCTGCCGCCAGGAACCCAGCCTGCTGCACAGCTTTGTATCGCGCTGGCTGGCGCAAAACCAATTTGGCGTAAAAGATAAAGACGTGCTGACCGCCATCGCCGAACATACTTTAGGCAGTTTAAAAATGAGCACGCTTTCCAAAATTTTATTCGTGGCGGATATTTCCTCTAAAGACCGCAAATATAAAGACGCATTTGTCATCCGCAACTTGGCGCTGCAGGATTTGGACAAAGCCCTCCTGTATGCGGCTAACCGCAAACTATTGTTTACCATCGACTCGCAAAAATGGCTGTGCCCGTTGGGGATTGATTTATGGAACCATCTCGTCAAACAAGAAAAATAACCGGCCGTTTGTTACTGCTTTTGCTTGTGTGCGCAACGGCGTGGGCGGCATACGCCCAATTTGCGTCCCCGTTGGCGGCCAACTTGGCGGGCGCCAAAAAAGAACCCGTACAAATAACCGTACTGACAAAACCGGCCATGTTTGTGTCCTACAACCCCCAAACAAAAAAAGCCTCCGTGCGCGTATTGGGGGACAAACTCAATCAAAAAGACCCGCAGGAACGCACCCAAAAACTGTTGGAATCGGAACAAATCGCTGTCCCTAATCCTAAATTTTTTGAACCCTCCGCCCCGGACCGGGAAACCTATTGGAACGGTTTTAAGCATGCTTTATCCTCCTGGCGCTACAACCCGTTTTTAGCCGCAAACGCGGCATGGGGCTATTTGTCCGCCTGGCATAACCGGCGCACCAATTTATCCCCCGCCGAATTTGCGCTTTTATCGTTGGAACTCACCCAACTGGAACCGAGCGATTTCGCCGTCACTTTTCCCGCACGCAAAAAACGTACTTCCCGCAAGGCCGAACCGGTACCCGCCATCGTGCCGGAAGTAGAGGACCGCGCACCCCTGGCCCTAAAAAACAGACCAATTGTAGTAGAAGTGCTAAACGCCTCCGGCCGCCGGGGCCTTGCCTTGGAACTCACCCAGTACCTTCGCGACCAAAACGAAAAAGGACAGCTGCGCGTAGACGTTTTACAATACGACAATTACCCCGCCCCGCAGGACCACTCCTGGCTGGAAGATTACAGCGGCCGCCTGGTTCAGGTAAAACAACTGGGCCGCGCGGTGGGCATTAACGGGGAAATCCGCACCGGCTCCTCCCCCAACGTAATTTGCGACACGCGCATTATCCTGGGTAAAGATTTTAAAATGCCCCTGTAATGTTCGCCAATACAGTATAAAAAATGCTAGACTAAATTGATTGCTCTATATACCGTTTTAATGAGGTGGATATAATGGATACAAAAGAACTCGTTTGCCTGGCGGCCCGGCTGGCCGATGACAAGAAGGCCGAAAATATTAAAGTGATTGATTTGTGCGGGCTGTCCTCGCTGTGCGATTTTATCCTCATCGCCACCGTTACCTCCAAGCCGCATTTAGACGCGGTGGAAGAAGAAATCAGCAAAAAATTAAAAGAAGAAGGCTACTATAAATCCAACCGCGACGGAGGCGAAAGCCACCAGTGGAGAGTAAGCGACTACGGCGGATTTTTAGCCCACGTAATGACCCAGGAAGCGCGCGACTTTTACGCGCTTGACAAAATTTTCAGCTTTGGCAAAGAAATCGATTTCAAAAAACCCGTTAAAAAGACGGTAAAAAAAGCGGCTGCGAAAAAACCCGCCGCGACAAAAACTACAACCAAAAAAACGGCGGAAAAGAAAACCACCGCTAAAAAAGCGACTGTAAAAAAAGCCGCCGCCAAAACTGCGGCTAAAAAAACGACCGTTAAAAAAACAACCACCAAAAAAGCGGCCGTAAAAAAAACTACCGCCAAAAAAACCGCTAAAAAGAAATAACCTACCATGCTTGAAAAATTAAAACAAGACGTTACGTTAAAACTTTCCAGCGCGGAATATTTTAAAGATGCCGAGTTACCGGCAGTCGAATTTTCCGCCGCGCCCGCCCATACGGGGGCGGACTTGTCTATGACGTGGGCCATGGCCGCCGCAAAAAAATTGCGCAAAAACCCCATGGAAATCGCCAAAGAAGCGTGCAAAGTGCTGCGCGAGATGACCGTCGTGGCTGACGCGCAAGCCACCGCGCCCGGCTTCATTAACCTTACTTTGCAAGACAATTTTATCATCAACACTGCCGCCGACCGCCGCTTAAAAGACCGCGAATGCGACTGCACCAAACACAATATCTTAATTGAATTTGTTTCCGCCAACCCCACGGGCCCTTTACACGTGGCCAGCGGCCGCGGCGCCAGTTTGGGCGACAGCTTGGTTAAAATCCACCGCGCCCTAGGCTATTCGTGCGACAGCGAATACTACGTCAACGATGCGGGCAACCAGGCCGAACTGTTGGCCGTATCCGTAAAAGCCCGCAAAGAAGGCAAAGAACCGCCAGAAAACGGCTATCACGGCTCCTACTTAATTGATTTGGCTAAACGCATCCCGGCCGATTTGCCGGAAGACCAGTACGGCCGCTGGGCAATGGAAGAACTCATTAAAACCCAACAGCAGGACATGAAAGATTTTCATGTAGATTTTACGCGCTGGTTCCGTGAGTCCGACCTGCATAAAGAAGAGGCCCCCAAAAAAGCCCTTGCCGCGCTGACCGAACAAGGCTATACCTACGAAAAAGAAAACGCGGTGTGGTTCGGGTCCACCAAAGATACGGAAGCGCAAGACGATAAAGACCGCGTACTCGTGCGCAAAGACGGCCGCCCCACTTACTTCCTGGCGGACATCGCCTACCATAAAAACAAATACGACCGCGGCTACAGCACGCTCGTCGATATTTTAGGGGCAGACCACCACGGCTATGTGCCGCGCATGAAAGCCGCCGTCCACGCCTTGGGCAAAGAAGAAAAATCCTTTGTACCGATTATTCACCAGCTTGTTCATTTAACTGAGGGCGGTGAACAGGTAAAAATGTCCAAACGCGCGGGACGCTTTATTACGCTGCGCGAACTGATGGACGAAGTGGGAACGGACGTGTGCCGCTTCTTTTTTGCCAGCCGCACCCCCAACGCCCATATGATTTTTGATATGGATTTAGCAAAAAAACGCACGAACGAAAATCCCGTTTTCTACGTGCAATACGTACACGCGCGCATTCACTCCATTTTTAAAGCGGCGGCGGAAAAAGGCTTCACCGAATATAACGAAGCCCCCATCACCCTCGCCCAGCAAGAACGCGCTCTTATGCTTAAACTGATTTGGTTCAAGCAAGTGCTGCGCAACTGCGTGGCGGACCTCAGCCCTCACCACTTGACGACCTACCTCATTGAATTGGCGGGGCTGTTCCATGCGTTTTACGATAACTGCCGAGTGCTGGACGAACAAAACCCGGCGCAGACAAAAGCGCGTTTGTTCATCTGCCAGCGTGTGGCGGAACGCATTAAAAAAGGCCTGGAGTTCATCGGCGTAAGCGCGCCGGAAGAAATGTAAGGCCAAAAAATTATTTTGCAACAACGGGAAGAAGAGTACCAACTCCTACTGGGTTCGGATATTTTTCTTCCCGGTGCATTATATAACAAGGGGAATTGTATGATTAAACAGATTCGTTTGCTTACCGGTTTGCTGCTTTTGCCGTTTGCTCTGCATGCGCAAAGCCTGCCCCAAGCCGAAAAATACTTTGCCGACGGCGATTTTACCGCCGCCCAGACGGAATACGACAAACTGCTCAAAACCGCCACCGGCAACGATTTACTGCAAGCCCAGCTGCGCAAAGCGGCCTGCCAATACGGCTTGGGCGAATATATAAACGCCTACAAAACCATGTATGGCTACACCCTGCCGGAAAACGAAATATGGAAAGCGCGCTTCCTCTTATACCGGGTAGAAATGGCCCAACAGGCCTCTAATGTTTACCGCCCTATTTTAAACGACGGTGAAATTTTAACCGAAGAAGCCCAAAAAGACCCCGCCCAATGGACCCACAGCCAATGGAACAAACACATTGAACAAGATTACCAAACGCTTTGGGCTTTGCGGGCAGTGCTTATCAACGCCCCGATTGAAAAAGAAAATTTAATCCTAAACCTGGAAAACGCCGACACGCAGCGCATCCCCACACTGTTTGATTTTACGGTCCATTCCTGGATTGCGTATTTAAACAACTTCCGCAGTGAGGTTTCCCCCCTGGCCCGTGCGGAACGCTCTTATTTGGACGGGACGGCCGAACTTAACCCCAAAGCCGCCAACGCGGAAAAAATCGCCCAAATGGCCGATATTTTAGAAACAGCCTATCTGTTAGACGGTAAAAACCGCCAAAACGCCAAAATTTTCTGGAAAACGGACTACATTCTCCTTCCGTTTAACGACGTTTCTTTCGATATAAAAGACCCCAAAAAAGCCGTACAAACAGCCGTCACCCAATTAAACCTGTTAAGCGGTGCGGAAACCGCGCAAAAAAATCTGTGGAATAAATTAAAAGGCTATATTTCCCCCACGGAAAATACGGCTTACGCGCGCGGATACACGGCCTGGAAAACGGCAGACCTGCAATTTGACAACAACCAAATGCCCGAAGCGTTGCAAACGTGTGAATTTGCCCAGTCCAGCCTGCCAAAGTCCGAATTTGTGCAAGAGTGCGAAAGATTATCCAACACCATTACCCGCCTGTTTCTTTCTATAGATACGCCAAATACGCCGCTCAACCGCCAACAGCCGCAAATCAATATTACGGGCCGCAATTTACATCACGTTTACGTACGGCTGTACAAAACATCCGTAGAAGAATTAACTTCCCTGTATTTAAAATACGGCCACCGCGGCACGCTTAACTCCTGGGACTTTTTAAACAATATAAACGCCCATAATATCCCGCAGTTTTTGGACCGCGCGCCTTTTTATAAAAACACATTCGACATCCCCTATACCCAAGTATTTAAACAACAACAAGCGGTATTGGAACTGCCCGCATTGGAACCGGGATTTTACGCCGCGGCCGTTTCTTATCAGGAAGATTTCAACCCGAAAAAAGCCCCCGTGCACATGATTGTGTTAAACGCAACGGACCTGGCCTTTTTCGCCACCTCCGCTATTGAAGGAGACCCGGCCGACTACACCGCCGTTTTGGGTGCGCCGGAAAAACAGTTCCGCCCCAATGCGTTCCATATCTATACCCTAAACTTAAAAACGGGCCAGCCGGAACCCAACGCCGCGCTGGATATGTTTACCAACTGGCAGGGATCCCGCCAAAAAGCGCAGACGGATGAACACGGCTACGCGGCGTTCCAACGCGCGGTAACCGTATCCACCAGAGAGAACGCCGACCCTTCTTATATTTTAAATCTGCTGGCAAAAAAAGACGGTTCTACTGCCCTTTCCAACCGAAAGCTGTATTTTCACTTTTATAATAATGCCCCCGTTAAACTGTTCGCCCAGACGGACCGCCCCGTCTATCGCCCGGGGCAGAAAGTCCGTCTGTCCGTCAATGCGTTCCAAACACTGCCGCGCGGGCTTAAAACACTGGGCGGACGCCGCGTAACATTTACCGTAAAAGACCCCAATTACAAAACTATTTTTACGGCCACGCCTACGCTCAACGAACTGGGCACCGCCCAGGCGGAACTGACCCTGCCGGAAAACGGATTGTTGGGAGGATACCAGGTAACCGTTTCGCTCTCGGCAAACGGCCGCACCTACCGCACCTACGACCGTTTTTCCACGGAAGAATACAAACGCCCTGATTATGAACTAACGCTTTCCGAGCCGGAAAAAGCCCTGGAATACGGCAAAACCGCCGAAGTAACCGGCCACGCCCAGTATTACTTTGGCACGCCCCTGCAAAACGCTATGGTAAAATACAGCGTGGAACGCCGGGAATATGTACCGCCGTTCTATTGGTGGCGCCATTCTTTCAGCCAGGCAAGCGAAACCGTCGCCCAAGGGGAAACCCGCACGGACGACAAGGGTAATTTTAAAGTAACCTTTACCCCCTCCGCACAAGCCAAAAACGAAGATTTTACCCAATATACGCTAACGGCGGAAGCGTTCGACGAAAGCGGCCGCTCCGTAAACTCCTCCCGCACGTATAAAATCAGCGCAAAACCCCATTTGTTCCAAGTGGAATTTACGCAAGGTTTTTACGATGCCAACACTGCCGGCGCGCTTGCCAAAGTAAACCTGACGGACGCAGACGGAAAAGCCGTTTCCGGCAGAATTACGGTAACGGCCGAACGGTTAAAAAATGAAATTCCCGCCCCGGCCGAGAAAGATACAGAAGAAGCGGACGATGTTTACGGTGGCCCCGTCCCTATCTATAAGTACGCCGAAGAAAATGACAGCTTGAACAGCGCTTATAAAAACGCCAAAGCGGAACAAACCGCTTTTAAGCAAGAACTTAACTTCAAAAACGCAGGAGCCCAAACGCTTCGCCTCCCCGCCCTGCCGGAAGGCGTATACCGGTTGAAACTTTCTTCCCCCAAAGCCGCACCGCAGGAAATGGTGTTTGTGGTGGCGAAAGAAAACTCCGCTTTAAAGCTGCCGGAAGTAACGCTTGTGCAACACCCGCAATACTTCCCCGGTGAAACGATGCGCGTACTGCTGGGGGCCGGAGAATTACCGGGCTCCAAACGCGTAGAAGTCTACCAGCAAGGCGGAAAATTCTTGTATAAGAAAGATTTACTGCCCGGCGGCGTGAGCATTTATTCACTGCCCGTCACCGGGAAACTGCGCGGCGGCGTATCGCTCGCGTGGTTCGGGGCCGGGAATTACAAACTGTTCTCCGGCAGCGTTTCGGCCGACGTTCCGTTCGACAACCACGAACTCTCCGTTACGTTCACCCCGCCCCAAACCGTACGCCCCGGCGAAGCGGTTAATTGGAAAATGGCGGTTAAAAACGCCTCCGGCGCACCCGTAAACGGCCAAGCCAATATAACGGTGTACGATAAATCCTTGGATTATTACGTCAAAAATACGCCGGCGTTGGCATTTAACTCGCTCTACCCCCAAACACAAGGTACGGCTTCCAAAACAAGCAGCAAGCCGGAGATGTACGCCACCACGCTGGACAATGTATCGCTGGAAACAGTCGACATACCCCATGCGTGTAAAATTCCGACCTCCAATCTGCAAATGCAGACGTATGCTTATGAGAACGTCCTTTTAGGCCTACCCACCGCCTCCCGAAACAGAAAAATGATGGCTTATGCGAAGGCATCTAAAGCGGAAGCTGCATTGGGTGTAGAGGCAATGACGTTTGGTGTTGCCGATATGAGTGAGGTTACACGAGGGGTCGAAGATCCCGAGTCAAGCAACCTTGTAAAAAGCTTGGATGGCGCCTCTGTAGAAGAAGAATTGTCCGCCGAAGACGACCAAACGGAAGAACCCCGTACGGACTTTTCGGAAACGGCCTACTTCAATTCCCAGCTGCCCGTAATGAACGGGCAGGCCGCGGTTAAATTTACCATGCCGCAAAGTTTAACCGCTTGGAACATCTTTGGATTTGTGCTGACAAAAAACGCCGACTTTGGCCCCTTTACGGCCCAAACCGTAACCAAGAAAGACTTTATGGTCCGTCTCCAAACGCCGCGCTTCTACCGCGAAGGCGATAAAGGCGTTATTCAAGCGGCCGTTACCAATTTGGCGGATAAAAAAATCTCCGCCCAGGTAACGCTTGCCGTTCAACAAAATGGCAAAAACGCGCTGGACGCTTTCGGGCTGTCCAGCACGGCTAAAACCGTTACGGTGGCGGCCAATTCCACACAATTTGTAACGTGGGACATTACTGCCCCCGCCGCGCCGGAACTCTACACGCTCACAGCGGCCGCGCGCGCGGGCCAATCGGCGGACGCGGAGCAAAAAACACTGCCCGTTCTGCCCGGCAAAACGCGCTTGTTGGCTACCGTCAACAAAGCGCTTAAAAACGGGACAAACACCCTCACGCTTACCGAACTAGAAGGCGTAAACGCCAAAGACGTGGAAACTGTCGCCCTGACGGTAAACCCCAGTTTGGCACTGTCGGTGCTGAACAGCATGCCCAATTTGCTTTCCTCGCCGCACAAAGATTTGGTTTCCTCGTTAAACCGCTTTGTACCGCTGGCGGTGGTAAACCAATTCTACACTTCGTACCCGCAGCTTAAAGAAGCCGTTAAAAAATTGCCCAAACGGAACGGTAAAACAGCCGCATGGAACGAAAAAGACCCGCTTCGTTTAACGCTTTTGGAACAAACGCCCTGGCTGCGCCAGGCGCAAGGACGCCAACAGCATACGGCGGATATTATTGATTTGTTCAACGCAAAAATAGTTTCCGCCACGCTTGAAAAAGAAACCAAACAAATCGGCAAATACCAAAATGCAAGCGGCGCATTTACGTGGTTTGCGGGCGGGCCGGATGACGATTATCTAACGCTTTATGCCCTGTCCTCGTTTGCGCAGGCGTTGTCTTACAACGCCCAAATTCCGCAAGCGGAAACAAAAAAAGCGTTTTCGTATATCGTACCGCGCATTGAAAAACGCTTAAAAGAAGATAAAGCGGGATCCGCCGCCACGGTGTCATACGCCCTGTACGCGGCGCATACACTTTCGGCCTTTCCGCCTGAATGGGCCCAATCCTCCCAGGCCAAACCGTACATTAAACGCTGGGTGGACTACGCCGACCAACAAGCCCGTTTCATGACGTCGCTGGGGCAGATTTACGCCGCAGCCGTCTATCATCGCTTGGGGGACGACGTAAAAGCCGCCCGGTACCTGGATCTTGTCCTCTCCCGCATGAAACAGGACGACCTGGCCGGCGCGTACTTTGCACCCGAACCGCAAAGCTGGATTTGGTACAACGACACGTTATCCACCCAAACGGTAACGCTGAAAACCCTGCTTGAAATGCGCCCGGATTCGGACAAAATCGCCCCGATGACCCAATGGCTGCTCTTCAACCGCCAAGTAACCGATTGGACGGACACCAAGGCCGCCGCCCAGGCAGTATTTACATTACTGGACGTGATGAAAGCCAAAGGCGCGCTTTCGCTGCCCGCCGCTTATAAAATCGACTGGGCGGGCGAACAAAAAACGCTGAAGTTTGAACCGTTCGATTGGACGGAAGATCTGCAATTTGTCCGCACGGGCGAAACCGTTTCCCCCGCCGCGTTTACGGCGACGGTAAACAAACAAAGCGTCCTGACGGATTTTGCTTCGTTAAGCGCCGTTTACCAAGCATCGGACGCGAAAGCCTCTCCCAAAGGGGTTATTAACGTATCGCGCGAATACTTCTTGCGCAAAAAACAAGGGGACGAAGTACAACTGCGCCCCATTAAAGACTTGTCCGAAGTAACGGTAGGGGACGAAGTGGACGTACGCTTAACCCTTACCGCAAACAGCGCGTTTGAATATGTGCTTCTCGCCGACCCCAAGCCCGCCGGATTTGAAAGCGAAGACCTCTTAAGCGGCTGGGAGTGGGGCAATCTCCGCTACTACCGCGAAACCCGCGATGCGGCCACCAACTTCTTTATCAACTGGCTGCCGAATGGAACCGTAACCCTGCATTATATCCTGCGGCCTACGGTGGCGGGTAAATTTCACGCACTGCCGGCGCAGGCGCAGTCTATGTACGCGCCGGAATTTGGCGCGCACTCGGCCAGCGAAACGCTGAATGTAGTTAAATAAAAAAAGCGGTTTAAAAAAACGGCTTCCTCCCTAAAAAGAGGAGGCCGTTTTTAGTCCTTTTCCCCGCCGGAAACCTCCTTGCAAAACCCTTGCCCGTATACTATAATGGAGTATACGTTTTAAAGGAGTATTTCATGCCCGACGCACTTTCCGTTTTAAGCCCGCTGGACGGGACCGCCGTTCCCCTGGAACAAACGCCCGATCCCGTATTTGCAGAACTTATGCTGGGGGACGGCCTGGCCGTTAATCCCTCTTCTAACACTCTTTACGCCCCGTTTGACGCAAAAATTTTAAATATCAATAAAGCCGGTCACGCCATAGTACTCACCCACCAGGGGATTGAAGTGCTGGTACATGTTGGCCTGGAAACCGTCGCCCTAAAAGGTGAAGGGTTTAAAGTTTTCGTTCACGCGGGAGATGAAATAAAAGCCGGGCAAAAAATTTTGGAATTTGATTTAAACATCCTGCGTAAAAAAGCCGCCAGCCCGCTGGTGCTCATCGTTGTTACCGGGCCGGAAGGAGCCCCGGCGGCGGGCAAAGCCTCCGGCGCCGTCCAAACGGGCCAAACGCTTTTTTCCGTTCCCCTGCCCGAAAACGAACAAATAACCGTTCTGCCCGCCGGAAGTTTTTTGGAATCCGCCCCGCTGACGCTGGTCAATTTACACGGCCTGCATGCACGCCCGGCCGCCGTGCTTGCCAAACTGGCGGCGGGATATCCGCATCTAATTCAAGTGGTTCACAACGGCAAAACGGCCGACGCAAAAAGTATTGTAGCGTTAATGGGTTTGGCGCTTGCTTTTCAAAATCAAATAACACTGCGCGTATCCGGCCCCAAGGACCAGGCCGCGCAAATACTGACAAAACTGGAAGAAGCCTTTAAAAACGGTTTTGGCGAAAAACCGTCAGGCGGTTTTGCCCCGGCAACGGATACCGCCCCCAAAACGGCGGATTTTTCCCGGCCCGTCAGCCTGCGCGGCTTATGCGCCTGCGGCGGCCTGGCACGCGGGAAAGCCTTTGCGGTAAAGATACAAAATCTTTCATTTGAAGAAAACGCCCAAAACCCGCAAGCGGAAAGCGAACTGCTGGAACAAACGCTGACGGCATTGGCGGAAAAATTGGAAATGCAAGTTGCCGCCGAAAAAAATCCCGAATCGCGCGACATTCTAAACGCACATTTACTGCTTGTAAAAGACCCTCTGCTCGCCGATTCTGCGCGCAAAACCATTCTGCAGGGCAAAACAGCCGCATTTGCGTTTAACGCCGCCATCCGCCGAAGCGTAGATATCCTTAAAAAAACAAATAACCGCTTTTTAATGGAGCGTATCGCGGACTTGAAAGATATCCGCCGCGAAGTATTATCCCTGCTTACCGGGGCGGCGCATCAGCGGCCCGATATTCCGCCAAACAGTATTGTGGTGGCGGAAGATTTACTCCCGTCCGACGTTTCCGCCCTGCCCGACCATACGGCGGGCGTACTGTTGGCCGCCGGCTCCCCCACCGCGCATGCGGGCATTTTACTGCGAAACAGAGGCATCCCCACGTTAGTACGCGCGGGAGAAACGGTCCTGCAAATTCCGCCGCAGACGGACATTTTACTGGATGCGGACGCGGCCAAAGCAATCGCCGCGCCGGAAGCCAACCAATTAAAAGAGTTTGAAGCCCGCCAGCGCCAACTGGACGAATCCGCCGAAACGGCGGACGCACAAGCGTTTCAACCCGCCCTCACGCAAGACGGCGTTCATATTTTAGTGGAAGGAAATGTATCCGGCCCAGCCGAAACGGCGCGCGCCGCCAAAAACGGTGCGGACGGAATGGGCCTGGTGCGGACGGAATTTTTATTTCAAGGCCGCGCATTCATGCCGACGGAAGAAGAACAGCGTTCCGTTTATCAGGCGGTACTGGACGCGGCCGGCGGACGCACGGTTACCTTCCGCACATTGGACGCCGGAGGCGACAAGCCGCTCCCGTTTGTAGACATCGCCCCCGAAGAAAACCCCATCGTAGGCGTACGCGGCGTACGCGCGTTTGAAAAAAACCAAGCGTTTTTCCGCACCCAGCTGCGCGCGCTGTTAAGCGTGCGGCCGCTTAAAAACGTACGCATTATGCTGCCGATGATTTCGTTTGCGGACGAAGTGGATTTTTTCAATAATTTAATCACCGAAGAAGCCGCCTCTTTAGGCGTACAGGAAAGCGTGCAAACCGGCATTATGGTGGAGGTTCCCTCCGCCGCCTTAACAGCCGATATGCTGGCGCAAAAAGCGGACTTTTTCTCCCTCGGCACTAACGATCTTACACAATACGCTTTAGCCATTGACCGCGGCCACAAAGAGCTCAGCACGCGCGCGGACCACCTACATCCGGCGGTACTAAAACTTATCGCGTTTACGTGTCAAGGCGCGGCCCAGTATAAAAAACCCGTGGCCGTGTGCGGAGCCATGGCGGGCGATTTGGCGGCGGTGCCGCTGCTTGTCGGCCTGGGCGTAACGGAACTGGCCGTAGGGGCGGGGGCCGTCGCGCGGGAAAAAGCCTTAATCCGCCGCTTAAACGCCGCAGACTGCCGCGATATTGCACAAAAAGCCCTCACACTGGCAAGCGCACGGGAAGTGCGTGCGCTCGTGCGGGAAAAATTTGGCGTATAACTACCGGGAGGTTCCATGCAAACCATAAAATATTTTGCCGCTTTAACGGGCGGCGCGCTCGTAAAATTAGGCAAAGCCTTAATGCTCCCTATTGCCGTACTGCCCGTGGCAGGGCTGCTCTTGCGCCTTGGCCAGCCGGATTTACTTAACATCGCGTTTATCAGCCAGGCGGGCGGGGCGGTATTTAATAATCTGCCCGTTATCTTTTCCGTCGGCGTAGCCATTGGGTTTGCGGACGAAAACCATGGCGCGGCCGCACTGTCGGCCTTTATCGGCTACGTGATTTTGACCTCCGCCCTCACAGCGTTAGACCCCGCTATTAACATGGGCGTATTGGGCGGCATTATTACGGGCGTAACCGCCGGCTTACTGTACAATAGATACAAAAATTTTACACTCCCCCCTTATTTGGCTTTCTTTGGCGGACGGCGTTTTGTGCCCATTATCACGGGAGCGGCCTGTTTATTACTGGCCGTACTGGCGTATTTTATTTGGCCGCCCGTAGGCCGGATGATTTCCGCCTTTGGGGATTGGACAATTTCCTCCGGCAACATCGGGTTATTTTTTTACGGCATGGCCAACCGCCTGCTCATTCCCCTTGGACTGCATCATATTTTAAACAACCTTGTATGGCTGCAGTTTGGCGATTTTACCACCGTACAAAATGGTATTGAAACCGTTGTTCACGGCGATTTGGCCCGCTTTTTTGCGCGCGATCCGCACGCCGGAGTGTTTATGGCGGGGTTCTTCCCGGTAATGATGTTCGGCCTGCCCGCGGCATGCTTGGCTATGATTAAAACTGCCGATACCCGGCGCAAAAAAGCCACGGCCGGGATTTTGCTGTCCATGGCGCTTACGTCCTTTTTAACGGGCATTACGGAACCAATTGAATTTGCGTTTATGTTTTTGGCTTTTCCGCTGTACGTATTACATGCAGTGCTGACGGGGCTTTCCATGGCGGTGATGAATATGTTAAACGTCAAGCTGGGATTTACGTTTTCCGCCGGACTCTTTGACTATCTGTTAAGTTACGGCATCGGCACAAACGGCTGGCTGTTAATCCCGGTAGGATTAATTTACGGCGCAATTTATTATTTTCTTTTTGTGTTTGTTATTACCAAATGGAACTTAAAAACACCCGGCCGGGAAGACGAGCCCGCCCCGGCACCCGCTGAAGAAAAAAACCAAGCGGACGTTCAACAGCCTCCCGTCCTGGCACAGGAAGAACTTACGCGCGGGCAAAAATACCTGGCGGCATTAGGCGGAAAAGAAAACATTTTAACATTAGACGCATGCGCCACCCGCCTGCGTTTGGAAGTAAAAAACGACGCGCTTGTAAACACGGACGAATTAAAACAACTCGGCGCGCGCGGCGTAGTAAAAAATAATGCGGGAAGCGTACAGGTGGTAATCGGCCCGGAAGCCGATTTGCTTTCCGACGAAATTAAACCCTATTTAAAATAAACGGAGACGGTGTTTTATGCGGTTAGTGGTAACAAATATGAATTTAGGCCTGTGGGCGGCGGCGTACATTAAAGAAAAAATCAGCGCGTTTGCCCCCTCGCCCGAAAAACCTTTTGTATTAGGTCTGCCGACAGGCGGAACGGTGGTGGACATGTACGCCAATCTGCGCCTGTTCTACACGGCGGGGCTGCTCAATTTTAAAAATGTAATTACGTTTAATATGGACGAATACGCGGGACTGCCGGAAGATCACCCCCAAAGCTACCACAGCTACATGCGCAAACATTTATTTAACGAAGTAAATCTCCTCCCCGAAAATACGCATATTTTAGACGGACAGACCCAAGACCCCGCCGCCGAATGCGCCGCGTTTGAAGCGGCCATCGCACGCGCGGGAGGTATTGATTTATTCGTCGGCGGTGTAGGCCGCAACGGACACATCGCTTTTAACGAACCCGGCTCCGCGTTTAATACGCGCACCCGGTTAGTTGAACTTACACCCGGCACGCGGCAGGCGAACGCGCGCTTCTTTTTTAATGATGAGTCGCGCGTCCCCAAAACAGCTTTATCCGTAGGTATCGGAACAGTAACAGACGCAAAAGAAGTATTATTCCTGGCCTCGGGTGACAAAAAAGCCCCGGCCGTCGCCCGCGTCATGCAGCCCGGCGAAGATATTAACTGCCCGCTGACAGCCTTAAAACTCCACCCGCATGCCACCTTGCTGACGGACCCGCAAGCCTGTATTTTGCTAACGGGTAAGGCCATAGAAGAATTAGCCTCCCAAATGACACAGTTCCCGGAAGCCCCGCACTGGACGCTGGAAACGGAGAACTTATAATGCGTTCATTTATACTTAACAACGTCCGCGCAGTAACGGAGCACACTGTATTAAACAATGCCGCCCTTTGGGTGGAAAACGGCCTCATCCGGCGCGTATTTCCCGCCGGAACCCCGTTGCCGCCCGAACTGCAAAATACCCCAATTATTGACGGGAAAAACACCTACGCATTCCCCGGGTTTATCGATTTGCACATCCACGGGTTTGCGGGATTCGGGCCCGAAAATGGTACGCCGGAAGCGTTATGGAAAATGTCGGAAGCGCTTGCCCAACAAGGCGTAACGGCGTTTTGCCCCACCCTTTATTGCGCTAAACCGGAAGGAATGGAACGCTTGCTGCGTGCGCTGGCTCCCGCCGTCGGCAACGAAAAAGGTGCAAAAATAATCGGCTTTCACTTGGAAGGCCCTTTTATTTCCCCTAAAAAACCCGGGGTTATGAAACCGCAGGATATCGCACCGGCAGACGTAACCGTCTTGAAATGTTTATACGAAGCGGCCGCGGGGAAAATCGCCGCCATGACGCTCGCCCCGGAACTGCCGGGGATAGAACCCGTCATCCAGTTTTGTTTCGAGCATAACATTTTACCCCAAGCCGGGCACACAAACGCAACATATGAAGAATTTATGGCGGGTGCGGCGCGCGGCATAACCCACGCCACGCATTTATTTAACGCCATGAGCCCATTCAACCACCGCGCGCCCGGAGCGGCCGGGGCGGTGCTGATGCACCCGGAAATTTCGTGCGAAATCATCGCCGACGGCGTACACGTCCGCCCCGAAGTGGTAACATTCTTAAAACGCGTAAAACCCGTCAAAAACATTGTTTTGGTGACGGATGCACTGAAACCGACAGGGCAGCAGAAGGGCCCCTTTGCCGCCAATGGGGAAGAAGTTGTGTTTGACGGCGGCGTATGGAAACGCCGGGCCGACGGCGTAATCGCCGGATCCGCTCTGACCATGGCGCGCGGCATTAAAAATTTAGTGGATTTTGGGTTTTCTCTTTCGCAAGCCGCCCAATGCGCTTCCGCCAATCCGGCGCGGTTAATGGGGCTAAAAAACACGGGAAAAATCGCCGAAGGGTATGCGGCAGATATTACCTTACTGGACGAAAACCTCGCCCCCGTACAAACATTTATTGGCGGAGAAACCGTCTTATAATTGGGATTCTAACAACAGCCCGTCTTTGCGGCCGCTGATTTTTTGGCACCGGGCGGAGGCCGTATTATTGGGATTATAATCTTTCCACACGCCGCCAAAACCATAATCGGGCGAATAACTGTCCGTGCACCATACCCGTAACAAACCGTCCACGCTTAAACTCATATTAGCGGCCGCAAACTGGGCGGTATTTTTATAATTGGCTTTTGTGGAATATGCCTTGCCGATAATCCGCTCGTTCGGGCGCGTGCCGCCCTCCAAATAAAAATGGTAATGGGGAGTATGCCAATTATTTACGCCATATCCGTTACTGCCGCCCAACCCAGGCAAAGCAATATCCATTCCTTCTATACTGCGGCTATAGGTATCGTTGGACAGACGGTACAGCCGCTGCGCTACGGCTACTTGTTTAAATAACGAAACAACTTCCACCAGGCGCGCCTTTTCCACCGCCGCCGTATACTGCGGCAAAGCTACGGAGGATAAAATACCAATGATGAGTACGATGACTAAAAGCTCTATCAAGGTAAAACCCTTCTTATTAAACAGACTGGATCCCGGCTCCATGGCCGGGATGACAACTTGAACTAAAAAATCTTTCATTTTGATACCTCTGTTAATTTGTTTTTCCAAGTCGTTCCGAGGTTCTTTAACCCGGAATTCCCCATTTTTAACAAAATAAATAATATAAGGGAGATCCCGTACAAAAACACTACGGGATGACCTTAATGTATCAAAAAAAAAAAACGCGTCAACCCCCTCTAAAAACGCCGTGCAGAACAAAATAACATGCCCCCCACTTCGGTTGCGCAATCAAAGTTAACCATAAAATGAATAAACCTTCTTATAAAGCCGACTTTGGCTCCATTTCTAAAAAGCGTTTCAAACGGAACTGGAGTTTTATTTGTTTGAGCGAAGCGAGTTGTAAAACCCCCCGTTTGAAACTGCTTTTTAGGGAGCACAGAAGGCGAGTTTTTTGTTACTTTTTGTCGACACAAAAAGTAAGAAAGAAAACATTTGAAAAATTGTTTATCCTTAAAAGACATAGGGAACGAAAATTACTTTTCGTTCCCTATGCGTAAATCGCAAGTTAACACCAGTTGTTATACTATTATTTACTCTTTAATTTGGCGCATAACTCGGCCAGGCCCGATGATATATCCTCTTTCTGCACAATCACGCCCTCCGGCACTTCCAAATTGACGGGAGCAAAGTTCCAAATAGCTTTTACGCCCGCGCCGACAAGCGTGTCTGTAATACCCTGCGCGGCCGAAGCAGGAAGGGTCAACACCGCTATTTTTAAATTTTGTTTTTCAATCATCGTCGCCAGCTGCGCCGTATGATAAACGGGCACGCCGTGCACAGTGCTGGCCACTTTTTCCGGGTGTGTGTCAAAAGCGGCCACAATTTCAAGCCCATGGTTTTTAAATCCGTCAAACCCAAGTAAAGCCGCCCCCAAATGGCCCACCCCAACCAAAAAAGCCTTATTTAAATTGTTCCAACCTAAAAATTTTTCGATAACTTCTATCGTACCCGCCACCTTAAATCCGGCGCGCAGTTTGCTGGGCGCACCGACGGCCTGCAAGTCCTTCTTAATTACAATAGGCAGCAAATGCGTTTCGTCGGCCAAATAGGTGGAAGAAACAAGCTCCCGCCCGTAACCATGCAAATTATAAAAAATCCGTAAATACTGCGGCAGGCGGCGTATCGTCTGCACGCTGATCTCTTTCCGACGGTGAAACAGTCCCACAACAAGCCTCCTAAACAATCGTTTTCGTGGATATCTCAATATCCATAATATATTTTTACCGCACACCTGTCAACACCGAAAAAAATTTATTTTAGAGGAAGTGTTGACTTTAAACCAGGCAAAAGATAAAATATAGATATCAAAATATCTAATGATGTTATTTTTGATATTTTACAAGGAGAAAATACTATGGCGGAAAAGAAAACCGTCGCTCCGGCCGAAGCTACGAAAGAAGAATTGTCCATGCTGGACAAGATCGTCGACAAAGTAAAAGCCGCGCAGCGCATTTATGCAACATTTACGCAAGAACAAGTAGATAAAATTTTCCGTGCCGCGGCCATCGCCGCTGCGCAAAACCGCATTCCTCTGGCCAAAATGGCCGTGGAAGAAAGCGGCATGGGGGTAATGGAAGACAAAGTAATTAAAAACCAGTTTGCTTCCGAATATATTTACAACCAATATAAAGACACCAAAACCTGCGGCACACTCTCCGACGATGACGCCTTCGGCTACCGCCAAGTGGCCGAGCCTATCGGTGTAATCGCGGGCGTGGTGCCCACCACCAACCCCACCTCTACGGCTATTTTCAAAAGCCTCTTGGCTTTGAAAACCCGCAACGGGATTGTATTTTCCCCCCACCCGCGCGCTAAAAAATGCACCATTGAAGCCGCGAAAATCGTTTTGAATGCGGCCGTAGCGGCCGGCGCGCCGGAAGGCATTATCGGCTGGATTGAAAACCCCACCATGCCGCTTTCCAACGCTCTTATGCACCACCCGCATATTAACTTGATTTTGGCCACCGGCGGCCCCGGCATGGTAAAAGCAGCTTACTCCTCCGGCAAGCCGGCCATCGGCGTGGGCGCGGGTAACACCCCGGCCGTAATTGATTCCACCGCCAACATCAAAATGGCCGTCAGCTCCATTATTATGAGCAAAACATTTGACAACGGCATGATCTGCGCCAGCGAACAGTCCGTCGTGGCGGAAGACGCGGTATACGAAGAAGTTAAAAAAGAATTCATCGCCCGCGGCTGCGCGTTTGTAACCGGCAAAGACCGCAAAAAATTGGCCGAAACCATTGTGGTAAACGGTAAACTTAACTCCGCCATCGTAGGCCAAAGCGCGGAAAAAATTGCGGAAATGGCCGGTATCAAAGTACCCGCCCACACCAAAATTTTAATCGCCGAAGCCAGCGAAGTAAACGACGCCGAACCCTTTGCCCGCGAAAAACTCTCCCCGGTTTTGGGTTTCTACCGCGCCAAAGATTTTAACCACGCAGTAGACCTCGCGCGCGACCTTATCTTGTACGGCGGCGCCGGACATACCTCCGTTCTGTATACCGACGAATCCAACGAAGAACACATCGACCTGTTCAAAGATATGCCCACCGCCCGCACGCTGATTAACATTCCCTCTTCCCAGGGCGCCATCGGCGACGTGTACAACTTCAAACTCGCGCCGTCTTTGACTTTGGGCTGCGGCTCTTGGGGCGGCAACTCGGTCAGCGAAAACATTGGGGTCAAACATCTTATGAACGTCAAATCCGTCGCGGAACGCCGCGAAAACATGTACTGGTACAAAGTGCCGTCTAAAATCTACTTCAAACGCGGCGCGCTTCAGCAAGCCTTGGCCGAACTGAAAGGCAAACAACGCGCGTACATTATTACGGATAAAACCATGGAACAGCTGGGTCACGTCCGCACCGTGTGCGACGCCTTAGAAAGCCTGGATATTAAATTCCGCGTTTTCTCCAACGTACTGCCGGATCCGAACATTTCCAACGTACAGGAAGCCTTAAACATCGCCAACTTCTGGCAGCCCGATATCATCATCGGCCTCGGCGGCGGTTCCGCCATGGACGAAGCCAAAATGGTATGGCTGATGTACGAAAACCCGGAAACCAGCTTTGAAGATATCGCCATGCGCTTTATGGATATCCGCAAACGCATTTACGCGGCTCCGCCTTTGGGCAAAAAAGCGACCATGGTGGCTATCCCCACCACGTCCGGCACCGGCTCCGAAGTAACGCCGTTCACCATCATTACCGACGAAAAAACCGGAACCAAATACGCCATTACCGACTACGCCTTAACGCCCGATATGGCTATTATCGACCCGGAATTCGTACTCGGTATGCCCAAAACGCTTACCGCCTGGTCCGGCCTGGACGTGCTGACCCACGCCATTGAAGCCTATACCTCCGTGTTCTCCACGAACTTTACGGAAGGCCAAGCGTTGGAAGCCATGCGCCTGGTATTCAAATACCTGGAAAGCTCTTACACCCACGGAGCTAAAGATATTAACGCCCGTGAAAAAATGCACTACGCGGCCACTATCGCCGGTATGGCTTTCGCCAACGCGTTCCTCGGTCTGTGCCACTCTATGGCCCATAAATTAGGTGCCATGTATCACGTGCCGCACGGCTTGGCCAACGCGTTGCTCTTGTCCTACGTCATTGAATTCAACGCCACGGATAAACCCACCAAACAGGGCTTGTTCCCGCAGTATAAATATCCGTTTGTGAAGGGACGCTACGCCAAAATCGTAGACTTCCTGCTGCCGCACAACGAATTCGGCGACGACAAAGACGCCAAAGTACAGAAACTCATTGAAATGGTGGAAGGCTTGAAGCACCAGCTCAACATCCCCAAATCCTTGAAAGAATACGGCATCCCGGAAAAAGAGTTCTTGGATAATTTGGACCAACTTTCCGAACTTGCTTTCGATGACCAGTGCACCGGCGGCAACGCCCGCTACCCGCTGATCAGCGAAATTAAAGAGCTGTATTTGAAAGCGTACTACGGCGAACCCGTAAAACACGTAAAAGGCAAATAAGCTGTTTTAAAAAGAAAAAACCCCGGAGACTTTTACTCTCCGGGGTTTTTTATGTGCGCCCGCCCCCCGCCAGGATAGAACACAAAATGTTATAATAAATATATGGGACTTGAGGAAATTGAACAACAAGAATATTTTTCTATCGGCGACGTAAAACGCATCACCGGCGTGCCGGAGTATTCCGTGCGTTATTGGGAGGCCGAATTTAATTTAATCCGCCCCATTCGGCTTGAAAGCGGCCACAGGCGTTACACCAAAGCCGACGTGTATACAATTTTAAAAATTAAAGATTTAATTTACAAACATAAACTGACTTTGGAAGGCGCAAAAAAACAACTTAACAAATATCAGTTCCCGTCGGAGAAAAACGAAAAACGCGCACAGACGGACATCAAACTTTTGACGGAAATTAAAGAAACACTGGAAGATTTGTTAAAAGAATGCTAAAATATATGTGTAGTCAGAAATTGACTGCATGATTTCGGGGAGTGGCTCAGAGGTAGAGCGCTCGCTTGGGGTGCGAGAGATCGCGGGTTCGATTCCCGCCTTCCCGACCATTTGAATTATTTAATACGGGGCGTAGCGCAGATGGTAGCGCGCACGGTTCGGGACCGTGAGGTCGTGGGTTCGAATCCCGCCGCCCCGACCATTTAAAAAGACACTTCGCAAGAAGTGTCTTTTTTGTTGCCTTATTTTCCCCGCCCTCGTCGGTGTTTAGGGGCTAATTATATCCATACCGGTTTTAGAGAACTGTTAACAGAGCGTAAAAAAGGCCCTTTTCTGGCCTTTTTCTCTAGCGGGCAAACAAGTAGGATCGCAACTTTTTATTTAATACGCTATATTTTGTCCTGTTTTTCAAAATTTGCCACTTCACTTGCCAACTTCATTAACTCCTTTAAACTCATATTTCGCGGATTTCTGTACTCCAATATGTCCGCTACTATCTTGGGAGATAAATAGCATAGGTTTAAGTACCGAGCAAATGTCCGCTTATTCATGCCACTTGCTTTTTCCCATAAAGTGTTTTAAAAACAAATCCACCGCTTTTCCAATAAAATAAAACACCTAATAGAGTAAAAGCTCTCAAAGCAAAAATAAATGCTAATAAGTATTAGCTTTGACCAGATATAACGAACACTCTAATTATTTTGAGTATCTATCATCTCTCTATTCCTGTTAGTCATTTTAGGGAATTAGGATCGTTTTGTCTGGGATGTTCCAACGAAAACGAATCATCACGCGCGGCTTTCCAGGCATTTTAAAAAGCTTTTTATAATTTCCTTTTCATCGGAGATTTTCAAACAATACCAAACCTTGACACATATAACTATTTTATAGTATAATATATAAATACAATTAATATCCTTGTTGCAAATATCCCAAAAATCTCATCACACTGCCTATCTGCGCCGTCCGGTGCAGATGTTTTATCGCTTCGCAAAAACCGCCGTTAAATCTCTTCAAAAGGAGTCCTCCAAATGAAAATAGAAATACGTCGTAATAATTATTTCCAATCCGATGAATGGAAAGACGAAAACCCAAATAAACGAAATTTAGTCGAACCAATTCCATCAAAAAATGCTCCAACTATAGAATTTTTAACCTCTTATCCCCCTAAATACCGCATTAATGGACAAATTGTTCTCGTTCCGAAAGGGATGACGCCTGAGGAATATTATAAACGATATATGGAAAGAAACTTTTCTGAAAAAGATAAAGAGCAAAATCTTTCAACTTTTGCTGAAAACGACGAAGGATTACACCCTCTGCGCAAGCAATACCTAGAAAACCGCCTAAACGAAATTGCTTATCAAGAACGCACACAAACTATGCAGGATCGTTTTACTACGGCTATGTATGGTACGAAGAATTACAGTGAGGAAAAAAATAATATCATAAACGAATTAAACAGAAATTCCACCAAAGAATGCACCAGTCAACTAAATAAAACACCTTCAGACTCCAAAAAGGACAATTTTACACCCGCACCGCCAGATGAACCCTCTGATTTTGACAGACGCAAAGAACTATGGAAAGAGCAAAACAGATGGAACGAATTTCAAAAATCAAGATATCAAGGACAAAGTGTGGCACAGCCAAATGAACCCAATGCTTTTGAACGGTTGGGTATTTCCGACCCCAAAAATCCTCCAGAAAGTATTTCTGAATCAGACAAAGCCAAGAGAGATTTTTATAAATTTCCACAATCACACGGAACCTCTACTGAAGAATGGAATAAGAAAAACGAAGAATGGCGTAATACGCCGCGTAAAGACAAAGACGGAAATATCCTTGGTTCCCAATTACGCTGCAATACCACTTTTGGCCGTGAATTGTCTAAACTGGGCATTAATGTAGAAAAAGACACCTCTATGAATGATGTGATTGACCGTATGGATAAGTCCGGCGATTGGGCAAATTTGCCTACAGACCAAAACGGTAATCCTAATCATAAAGAAGCCACTAAATTAGCCCAAGAAGGTTATATCGTTGTTGCTACAGAAAAGGGAGAAAAACATGGACACGCGGCCATATTAACGGGTAACGAACAACCATCCTCCCAATGGAAAGGAAATGTACCCGAAGTATATGGGAGTGCCAATGGGAAAACTGCAAAAAACCAAAGCATTAGTTTTCATTGGTCTGCGGATAACAAAAATAATATAAAATACAAAGTATATAGACACAAAAGACCTATATAAATTCGCCAGGCAGCCAGATATTTTCCGGCTGCCTGCGGAGAAAAATATGCTTAAAAAGTTTTTATGTATCTGTTACCTGATGTGTTTTGGCTTATCTGTTTATGCCAATGATGCCGCTGGAGCGGTATTACCAACAGGCGGGGTTATGTTTGAAAAACAAGATGGCATCAAAATGCAAGTAGAGGCATTATATATCCGGCCAGGTCAAGTAGAAGTAAGCTATCTTTTTAAAAACACAACAGACAAAGATATCACGACTCAAGTATTTTTTCCCTTACCCGATATGCCCGCTGTCAAAGTTTTTCCTTCGTGGGAAGAAAAAACACATGAATATGAATTTGCATTATGGGTTAACGGGAAACCTAAACAATATCAAACACATTGGACCGTCAAACAAAATGATAGGGATATCACAAAAGACATTTCCATCCTTTTCTATCGTCCCGAAGAGGTGATTACAGATCAGGAATTGGACAAGCGCATCCAAAATTTGCCGGAAGAAACCCGTCAAAAATTACAGAATGAAAAAATTATAGAGTGGGGTTGGTTAGCGGATTGGGATAAAGGAGAATTTCAGGCTTGGACTATGGCTAATGATATTTCTTGGAAAAAGCAAATTATGTATTTTTGGGAACAAACTTTTCCCGCTAAGCAAACCATTTCTATACGCCACCAATACACTCCTTCTAATTTAACTTCAAATACCGGTCAGCCCTATTCTAAATGTCTTGATAAAAGCAGCGAACAATATGATAAATTTATGCACGAATTACCACAGGGAGATACTGATTTCTATTTTAACGATCACTTACACGCACAAAAATATTTAGAATACATCCTCACCACCGCCAATAATTGGCAGGGACCTATAGAAAATTTTAATTTGCTTGTGGAAAGTCCGCTCAAATCAGTAGGTTGTTTTGACGGAGAAGAATTTTACGGTGAAAGATTTTACGCCATCAATCGCCTCAATTATACCCCCAAGCGGGATATGTCTGTTGATTTTGTAGCAAACAAAGACATATATCCTTATCGTGCTAAAAGCGAGCCTGTTTTATACCACATAGACGGCCCTGCCAATCTGCGCGATAACCCTAATGGCAAACTAACCGCACAGCTAGCCGATAAGACTTATGTATGGGGATGGCCCGACGAGAAACAGGGGAAGTGGTATCCCGTCCGGCAAAATGAATTAGTTGGTTATACGCACGAGAAAAATCTGATAAAGGTGTTTTAATCTCTGTTAATTCCCTGTGTTGGGGATTAGGGAATTGGGGCTAGAGCAGATTAATTACCCAATACAACTGGGGGCTGACAAATACTCCGAATCCCAAAAATACACAAAAAACAGCAGATTTTCCTTGTTATTTGCATGATAAACACGGAATATGTACCAGCCGCCCAATAGGAGTACATAGTCTGCACTCTATGCCCGACCATTTAGAAAGGCACTTCGCAAGAAGTGCCTTTTTTGTTTTTATCGTCGGAAATACATCCCGGTGGTTATTGGATACCAGTTCATATGAGGATCTTTGGCTTAGAGTCTTTTTAAGTGCAATCGCCTTAAAGATACAGCCTGCAGCGGAAGAAATATTCACGTTTTCTGCTGGAGAGGTATATAAAATGGGGTTAAAAGATTTTTTGAAAAAAAACCCAGACAAAACAAAAAAGATTTCCCCCATGTCACGGTATCTACAAAACGCATGACTGCGTTTCTCCCTACAGGGCTAACCTCTCTCTACCAATACAGAGCCAAAGTTCTGAAAGTATTACAAATAGATCCTTTTGACGATATAGAAATGTTCAATTTATTAGTATTGTTAACAGGAGAATCCCCCAAGAACTCATTAACAATCAATTTATATGTTAAAAAAAGCGATTGTAACGGATATTCCCCCAAAAAAGGAGATTTTGTAGAAGGGCTTTTATGGATGTTTGGCACCACACACTTTATGACAGGCGCCATTCCGACTGATAATGACTGTGTAGAGTAAATATATTGAGGGCATAAGTTCACATTATATTCTTACAATATCATTATAGAAGAAGTGTCTTGCTTATTCACTATATGGCCCGATTCTAAATGGGAACCATTCCCATATGTACATTATTCCCATTTTACCTCCCCTTAATATTTACTCTTCTCCAGCGACAGGGGTCGGTTAAAATCTCTATTTGCGCTTTGAGCATATTTTCCTCGCATATTGGTTAATTTTACTGGCCACTAAATCTTTCAACTCTTTGGGCTCTTCCACTGCAATATATGGAATCCACTCAAAAATAATCGGTAAAATCTCCTCACAACGCCCCACTTAGCTTTCTACAGTTAACGTACCGTCCACAGCGGTGGTTATAATCGTCTGTTTTGGAAAAGACTCCCGATTAATAGAGCAGAAGGCTCTGTACAGTATAATAAACCTGCGCGACAGCATGCGGTCCCCTTAAGAATTATTGTCAATATTTCCCTTGCAAGAATCTATAAGTTTATTAATAGGAGGTGTCAACAAACACTTTTTGTAAAGGGAGGGAATATCTGGAGCATCCATAAAATATACATGGACTTTCTCCAAATTCATTTCTTTTATAAATTCGAATAAATTAATTAACTTGGGTGCCAATTCCATAATTATCCTGATTGGGGACGGATAACCAGGCACGCAAGCAAAAACGAAGAAAGAAGAGGAATCCGATTCTATTGGGTTTATTTTCTAAATGATATGATATTTCCAGTAGGAAACAAATTGAGATCTTTCTCTTAAACCGCTACTATTGCGCCCAGGTATATACGCCCACGACTATCCATATACCCCACTTATATTTTTGATATAATGAGGCAATAAGTACCCCCCATTTTTGTTCACCCATGTTTATTACAATAACAGAGGTCTATTTTTATGAAATTAACCCTACTGGGCACCGGCCATGCATTCGTAACGGAATGTTACAATACTTGTTTTGTCTTGCACGAAAACGAAAATTATTTTCTAGTAGACGCTGGCGGCGGAAACACAATTTTAAAACGCTTAAAAACCGCCGGTATTGAGCTAGAAAAGATCCGGCACATCTTCTTAACCCATAAACATATTGATCATTTTATGGGGATAATTTGGCTCATCCGGGCAATCGCTGTTTTAATGAAAAAAGATAAATATCAAGGAGAGGTTAACATCTATGCCCATGGAGAATTAATCCCATTAATCAAAAATACCACCCTCAACCTGTTGCAACCCAACGAAACACAATTTATTGGAAATAGGATTCGTTTAATCCCGGTAGAAGATGGCGAAAGCAGAAATATCATTAATCATACTGTAATGTTTTTTGATATTCACTCCACAAAAACGAAACAATTTGGATTTATCATGAAACTTTCCCCTGGGAAAAATTTACTCTGCCATGGAGATGAACCCATCAATGCCTATACAGAAAAACATGTCCGTGGATGTGAATGGTTGCTGCATGAAGCCTATTGTCTGTCTTCACAAGCCGATAAATTTAAACCGTATGAAAAGCACCATGCTACAGTGAAAGACGCCTGCGAAACAGCGACGCGATTGAATGTCAAAAATTTGGTTCTGTATCATACGGAAGATGAAAATATCACAAACCGCAAATTTTTATATAAGCAAGAAGGCTCGTTATCTTTCCCCAAAGAACATCTTTTTGTTCCAAACGATTTAGAAAGCATAAAAATTTATTAAAATAACAGTCATATTTTAATTAAAGGGAAGTGGTAAAG
>JAAGKN010000248.1_pt1 | contig 57692 bp, 50 predicted proteins | sample 6206371 | NCBI WGS metagenome assembly JAAGKN01 (sample SAMN11533720, study PRJNA540317) | gut metagenome | isolation source: fecal pellets from male and female animal of same cohort | host: Peromyscus leucopus | place: USA:CA | collected 2017 | reverse complement strand
CTCTTCTGCAACCCCTACAATGCAGCCCGCTACGGCTACATCGACGATGTGATCGAGCCCCGCAACACCCGTTTCCGCGTGATCCGCGCCCTCCAGCAGCTCGCCACCAAGAAGGTGACAAATCCCGCCAAGAAGCACGGCAACATTCCTCTGTAATACACCCTTCCCAAGAGTTAAAATGAAAAAGAAACTGACCCTACTGCTTGTAGCCATGGTGGCATTCGCCACTGTGGCTTCAGCCCAGGGGCGTAGAGGACTCCGCATCAACGAAGTGATGGTGGTCAATGACTCCAGCGTAGTTGATGATTACGGACGTCATTCAGCTTGGATAGAGCTGTTCAACTCCACTTATGCCCCGTTAGAGATATCAAGCGTTTACCTCACCGTAAACCGCGACTCGACAAAAATGTATCCCGTACCTCTGGGCGACGTCAACACCGAGATACCCCCACGTCAGCACGTGATATTCTGGGCCGACGGCGAACCCTCGAAAGGTACTTTCCACACAAGCTTCAAGCTTACTCCCGGCCAGGACAACTGGATAGGCATATATGACGCCGACGGCCTCACACTTATCGACGAAGTGCTGATTCCGGCCTCAATGCTTCCCAACACATCATACGCCCGCAAGATTGACGGCGTGAAGTATGATGAGAATGACGCCGAGGCATGGGAAGTGCGTGACGGCTCAGGCAATAAATACATCACTCCCAGCAGCAACAACATCATCAAGGACACCAACAACAAGGTGGAGATGTTCAGCCAGCAGGACGAGGATGGTTTCGGCATGACTATCATGGCTATGGCAATCGTGTTCTCAGCTCTGCTGCTCCTCTGCCTCTGCTTCTACGCCATCAGCAAGATAGGCGCGAGCGTCAACCGCCGCAACAAGGAACGCAGCCACGGCATTGATCCAAGCGAAGCCGCTGTAGCCGGACGTCCCGAACATGACACCGGTGAGGAAATCGCCGCTATCGTAATGGCCCTGCATGAACATCTTGACACCCATGACCAGGAAAGCACTATCCTTACCATCAACAAGGTTAAGCGCGCTTACTCACCCTGGAGCTCCAAGATATACAGCCTGCGCGAAACCCCGCGTCACTAATCCTGATGCAAATCGCTTAAACATCAATAATGTATATATAATTTTCTGAAATCAAAATGAAAGAATATAAATATAAAATCAACGGCAACACTTACAAGGTGGCCATTGGTGACATTGACAACAACATAGCTCAGGTGGAAGTGAACGGTATCCCCTACAAGGTGGAACTCGAAGCCGGCAAGAAACCTGTCACAATAGTTAACGCTCCCCGTCCCTCAGCTGCTCCCCGCACTCAGACAGGCGCGAAAGTAATATCAAGCCCCGCAGCTACATCGACAGGCGGATTCGCAGTAAAGGCTCCCCTCCCCGGAACCGTACTGTCAATTCCCGTGAAAGTGGGCGATGTAGTCAAAGCCGCTGACACTGTAGTGATTCTTGAGGCTATGAAAATGGAGAACGCCATACATGCCGGCCGTGACGGTAAAGTGGCCGCAGTCAATGTCAACGCCGGCGATGCCGTGCTTGAAGGCGCAGCTCTCATCACCCTCGAATAATTACGGTTGAACCAACTAATTTATTGACCTTAAAGACTGTCCAAAAATATGCAGTTTAGTGATTTTATAATGCAAAACCTGTCGGAGTTCTGGCATCTCACCGGATTCTACAACGCCACATGGCAGCACTTTGTCATGCTTGCCGTAGGCTTGTTCTTCATCTGGCTCGCCATCAAGAAGGACTTCGAACCGATGCTGCTCGTGCCCATAGGCTTCGGTATGCTTATCGGCAATATCCCCTTCAATACCGAAGCCGGTCTTGAAATCGGCATCTATGAAGAGGGCTCCGTGCTCAATATCCTTTACAATGGTGTAAGCGCCGGATGGTATCCCCCGCTCATCTTCCTCGGCATCGGCGCCATGACCGACTTCTCGGCCCTGATAGCCAACCCGAAGCTGATGCTTATCGGTGCCGCCGCCCAGTTCGGTATCTTCGGCGCCTACATGGTGGCTCTGCTGCTCGGCTTCGCTCCCGACCAGGCCGGCGCCATCGCCATCATCGGTGGTGCCGACGGCCCCACCGCCATCTTCCTTTCATCGAAGCTCGCTCCCAACCTCATGGGCGCCATCGCCGTGTCGGCCTACTCCTACATGGCTCTTGTGCCGGTGATCCAGCCCCCGTTGATGCGCCTCTTCACCACCAAGAAAGAGCGTCTGATCAAGATGAAACCGGCCCGTGCCGTGTCGCAGAACGAGAAGATTATCTTCCCGATAGTAGGTATGCTGCTGACTTGCTTCGTAGTACCGTCAGGCCTGCCGCTGCTCGGCATGCTCTTCTTCGGCAACCTGCTTCGTGAATGCGGCGTATGCACACGTCTTGCCAAGACTGCAAGCAACGCTCTCACCGACATTGTCACCATTCTTCTCGGCATGACTGTGGGTGCATCAACCCAGGCTTCTGAATTCCTGACAGCTGAAACCATCGGCATCTTCGCTCTTGGATTCATGGCGTTCATCATCGCATCATCGTCAGGTGTACTCTTTGTGAAGCTGTTCAACCTGATTCTTCCCAAATCGAAGAAGATCAACCCGCTTATCGGTAACGCAGGTGTATCGGCCGTGCCTATGTCGGCACGTATCTCCAACAACCTCGGTCTGGAGTATGATCCGTCAAACTATCTGCTCATGCATGCCATGGGTCCGAACGTTGCCGGTGTGATCGGTTCGGCAGTAGCTGCCGGTGTGCTGCTCGGATTCCTTGCCTGATAGGATATTAGAATTAATACACGGCCAAGCACCTTTTTAAAAGGTGATGGCCGTGTGTTATTTTCAGAACAATCAGAGGCCGGAATACGTTATAATTACGGAAAGCATCGGAAAAGTATCCTTAAGGGAACCGCTACTGATGGCGACCGCCAATAATTAACCGACATTACTGAATCCTGCGCATTAAGCAGGTAATCATTATCATCTCAGTCACTGATTATGCTTACTAAAGAAGTCATAAATTCATTATATCGGAAGTTTGACAAGCGCCCCTCAAGCCCTGACGAACTTGATATAGCTCTGCTGTTCGAGCATCTGCTTGACTCGCATTACGTAGCTATTGACGATGAAGCGAACCTGATATTGGGAAGTGTTCCTGAGGACTCTCCTTTCCACAGCATCCCATTGGCCAATATCCACGCCATTGTGGAGCTCGCCGATGAAATAGTGATAGTGCTTCATTCATCGCTGATCATATTGGATAAGGATGACTCCAAAGTGCATATACATATCAACAACCCTGCAGCTACAGTAGGTGAACGACTGACATCGCTCTTCAGCCGCCTTCGCAACTGAAGCGGATCATGCAATAGAACAGGATAACGGATTGTTCAACTCATAAATCCCGCCGAGGCTTCATCTCAAGCCGACGCGGGATTATTTTTTTCGGAAGCGGTACAGTATGTAATCCAGCGCATCGCGCTGAATCTTTGAACGCAGCACCCAGTTGACAAGCATATACAATCCAGCGCCCGCACTACCCTGCGCCAGACATAGAAGCCACGGATTGTCAATACAGCCCGACAGCATCCATACACCGGAACATATCAAAAGGCTCTCCACTAAATATGGCAACAGATCTGTAAGATACTCCGCCCAGCTGCGTTTTGAAAGCGAAACCGCTATAAAGAGAGTGACAATCCATGAAACAAAGGAAGCCACAAGCTGCCCCATGACAAATATAGTCAGCCCGTAGTTAGGATTGCCGGGGAGTTCGAGCGCCATATAAGGAAGAGTCAGAATGATGGCCAGTATCGCTGTGCCATCACGTAGAAACTCCGTGTACAGCATCAGTTTGGCTCGTCCGAGCGCCACTATATAATTATTATACAGAGCTCCGAGCACCGTAAATATGCCACGCAGCAGCAGCAACTGGAACAGAGGCACGGCACCATCCCATTTTGTACCGAAAAGAGCATGGAATATTGGGAGAGCCATGACCATCAGCAGGCCCATAGCCGGAAACAGCAGATAAGCTGTAAGGCGATTCATCTTGGCCGTTGACGAAGCGAAGCGCACAGGATTGTCCTGATACTGCGACAACACCGGCAGAAACGAGGAGGTGAACACCGCCGAGAGGGAAGCTATGGGCATCTTGCTCCACTTATCGGCCTGGGTGTAATAGCCCAGCGACACAAGTCCGTTGCGGAATCCGATAAGAAACTGATAGATATTCTGAAACAGCACATTCAGGAATGCCGATCCCATTATGCCTGCCCCGACTCGGGCTATGCTCCTCAGCGAATCCATGCTGAACACCATTGACGGGCGCCAGTGAGTGGAACACCATAATATAAGGCTACGCACGGCAGCCATGGTGATAGTCTGCCATACTATGGCCCATGCCCCGGCTCCATGCAATGCCGACGCGATACCTACCACTGCCCCGGCAAAAAGTCCCATGGAATTGGACACGGCCACCATACGGACCTCCATAAGCTTCATAAGCCGGTTGGCCTGCACTATCGACGATGCATTCAGCACCAGAGCCACAAACATGACCCGTGTAAGCGGAATAAGACGCGCATCATCCTCAAAGCACATAGCCACAAGCGGCGCCCCAACAAACATGACTGCATAGATCACTACCGCCACAAGCAGATTGAACCACAGGACTGTACTATAGTCACTATCCGTAGGGTTCTTTTTCTGAACAAGGGCATAGGAGAAGCCGCTGTCAACGATAAGCGTTGCGAAGCTCTGGAACACCATGACGGCACCTGCCAAACCGAAGTCAGTCTTTGACAGGGTATTGGCAAGTACTATTCCGGTAACCAGATACAGAAGCTGGGTACCGAACTTATCTATGACATTCCACTTCAAGGTGCGGGCCACCTTGAGTTTCATGTCGTCACGAACTATATTATTGCTTTCGCCGGATTCCACGGTTTAGAGGGCGTCAAAAGGCTTTGTCTTGATCTTCACAGCCTTATCCTTCACCACAGGACGACCCTTGTATGTGATATTACCTGTACCCATGCCGCTCACATTGAGCTGCTCAGTGGCATTGCACTGGATCCAGCCTGTGCCCCACAGCTTTGCGGTGACATCAGCGGCCTCAAGTCCATAGGCGTCAATGCGGCCTACGCCTGTAAGTGAGAGTTTGACACTTTCGCTCTTGCCGCTCACAGCTATCACCCCCTTGCCTGTGGCAAGAGTGAATTCAGAACGGGCTGCGGTCACGCCATTCACCACCAGACGTCCGTTGCCAACAAGCTTACCCTGAAATTTAGGGCCTGGAGCGGAAGTTACAACTGTAAGAGTCGAATCACCGTCATTCTCAACCTTGGTAAGATATGTGGAGTAGACACGGACAGTGGGCAGATTTTCATATTTATTGTCGCGTATGGCGAGCTTTACCTCAAGCTTACCCTTTCCGTTGGCTTCGAATATTATGGCGTCAGCCATGGCACGCGTACTTTCAAATTTCACCTTACCAGCCTGGGAAGGATCACAGAAATACTCCACATTAATTCCATCAACTACCTTCAGCTCGTTGAATTCCTTGACATCGAGCGAAAAGGATTCATATCCTGGGTTCTGTGCAAAGCTCACCATAGGGAGCAGAAAGGATAGCACTGCTAATAAGTTTCTCATAATCATAAACAATTGAATCAGTTATCATTATCGGCAAGAGCCGGTAGTGTTTCGGTTTCTACTTTTGTAAGTATGGCATCAAGTTCGTCAAACGACTCGGCGCGGAGCATGGCTATGCGTGTATCGCGGAAGTGGGGAATGCCCTTAAAAAGCGGCGAAGCGGCCAGATGCCGGCGGATATGCAGAATGCCCCGGTATTCATCAATCCGGTCAATACTTTCACGGATCTGGCGGCGTATGATCTGAAACTTCTCCGCTACGGTAGGCTCTTCGGACTCAACTCCTGCAGCAGCAGCTTTCAGCGAGCGGAATATCCATGGGGCGCCTATTGATCCGCGCCCTACCATCACTCCATCCACCCCATAGCGGTCAAACGCTTCGCGGACCTGTTCGGGAGTGGTTATATCGCCATTGCCTATCACCGGAATCTGCAACCGCGGATTCTCCTTGACACGCGCTATCACGCTCCAGTCAGCACTTCCTGTATACATCTGCGAACGTGTGCGCCCATGCACTGTCAGAGCCACTATACCGCAGTCCTGCAACTGCTCGGCAAGCTCCGGTATTATTATCGAATTGCAGTCCCATCCCAGGCGGGTCTTGACAGTGACGGGAATATTCACCGCACGTACTACCGCACGTGTGATCTCAAGCATTTTCGGGATGTCGCGCAGCATACCAGCACCGGCGCCTTTGCCGGCCACTTTCTTCACCGGACAACCGAAATTTATGTCCAACAGATCCGGGTGGGCCGCCTCCACTATCTTAGCCGCCTCGACCATTGACTCTGTGTCGCGTCCATAGATCTGAATGGCTGTAGGACGTTCAGCATCATCAATGCTCAGTTTTCTGGTGGTAGCCGCTATATTACGGATCAGGGCATCGGCCGACACGAATTCCGTGTACACCATATCAGCCCCCTGCTCCTTACACAGAAGGCGAAATGAACGGTCAGTGACATCCTCCATGGGAGCAAGCATCACCGGCCTCGGACCAAGCTCAATATTCCCTATCTTCATATGGAAGTAAAATTACTATTTTTTTATCAATCGTAGTACCGGCTTATGTTTTTTTAGCCAATATTACAGCTTATCAGCCCAATGTCAATGCTGACATACACTGTGGAGCAATCCTTTCTGCCGCAGCGCGAAGTTCAGCCGCAGTAACGGATTCTATGGCCTCGACAAGTTCACGGTCTGTGGCCACGCGATTGCGGTAAAGCATGGAACGGCCTATACCCAATGCCCGGTTCTCCTTATTCTCCGAGGCAACCGTAAGCTGCCCCACATACTGACGCCGTGCCGCCGCAAGAGCCCTGTCAGAGAGAGACCTGTCAGCCAGACGGTTCACTACATTGCTTACCAGTCGGCGGCAACGCTCCGTATCATCCGGATCACATCCGAAATAAATGCTGAACAGTCCGCAGTCAGTGTACAGTGCCGTCGATGCCTCAACTGTGTACACCAAGCCCCGACGCTCGCGCAACTCCACATTCAGCAGCGAGTTCATGCCCGGGCCACCTATAACATTGGTAAGCAAGGCCATGGCATAACGGTCATGGCTGAACATCGAACCTATGCGGGCACCCAACACCGTATGTGCCTGATGGGTGTTGATATGCCGTGTATGGCAGAACTGCGCCACCTGAGCAGGTTCGCAGCGATTCTGGACCATATCCGGATGATGCAATGCTCCAAAATACTTCTCCGCACGCCTGAAAAAAGCATCAGCGGAATCTGAGCCACTAAAAAACAGCACCATGCGTCCCGGAGTATAACGTCCGGTCAGATAGCGCCTGCATATACCGGAGTCAAATGTACGTAGGGTATCCAGATTGCCGAGAATATTATGCCCCAGCGAACTGCCGGCGAAAATCAGGTCATCGAAGTCATCGACCACCGCCTCGGAGGGAATATCCAGATATGAATTGATTTCATCTGCCACCACCTCACGCTCACGGTCGATCTCCGCTTGCGGAAATTGCGAATAAGCCACCAGGTCGGCAATAAGTTCCATGCCGCGGTCAAGATACCCGGCCGGAAATATGGAATAGACTGCTGTGGTTTCCTTTGTGGTATAGGCGTTCAGTTCGCCCCCTATGGATTCCATGCGGTTTATTATGTGCCACGATTTCCGCTTGCTGGTGCCCTTGAATATGGTGTGCTCCACAAAGTGGGCCAATCCCTCCTCACCCGGCGCTTCATCGCGGCTACCGGCATCGACCATCAGGCCGAGATATCCGGCCCGGCCTGCCGTAGAGCAGTGGACGCAGCGCAGTCCGTTGGACAATACATGACTTCTAACTGATTCAGCCATAGATTAAACACTCTCCCCATACCTTAAGGTATAAGGAGAGTGAGCTAATGATATTATTAAATGCAGATAGTATTACTGACGGCCAGAAACCTCCATGGCACGGTCGATTTTGCTGACAAGACCCTGGAGCACCTTGCCCGGGCCGAGTTCGACGAACTCAGTAGCGCCGTCGGCAATCATGTTCTGCACTGTCTGTGTCCAGCGCACGGGAGCTGTGAGCTGAGCCACGAGGTTGGCCTTGATTTCAGCAGGGTCGGTGTGGGGCTTGGCATCAACATTCTGATAAACCGGGCAGCAGGGAGCGTGACACTGTGGTACGTTCGATAGCTTCGGCCAGTTCGGCACGGGCAGGCTCCATGCAGGGTGAGTGGAAAGCGCCGCCCACCTTGAGCTTGAGGGCACGCTTGGCACCGGCGGCGAGAAGCTTCTCGCATGCGGCGTCGATAGCCTCAACCTCACCCGATATTACAATCTGACCGGGGCAGTTGTAGTTGGCGCATACAACCACGCCGTCAATTTCAGAGCAGATTGACTCAACTGTCTCATCGGGGAGAGCGAGTACGGCAGCCATGGTTGAGGGCTTCAGTTCACATGCCTTCTGCATGGCCTGTGCGCGGGCCGAAACCAGACGGAGGCCATCCTCAAAGCTGAGGGCGCCGGCGGCCACGAGGGCCGAGAACTCGCCGAGTGAGTGACCGGCCACCATGTCAGGATCGAACTCCTCGCCCATAGTCTTGGCAAGAATCACCGAGTGAAGGAAGATGGCGGGCTGTGTAACCTTAGTCTGCTTGAGGTCCTCATCGGTTCCTTCAAACATAAGGTCGGTGATGCGGAAACCAAGAATTTCATTGGCTTTCTCAAACATTTCACGAGCCACCTCGTTATTTTCATACAGGTCCTTGCCCATTCCTACGAACTGGGCGCCCTGACCGGGAAATACAAATGCTTTCATTATAAAGTGATAATAATTTGTAAAAGTGAGTGCAAATTTACTATTTTTACTTCACATTTCGTTACCTTTACGCTCAAAATCAACACTAATAGATACTTCTACATATATGATACCTGCATTTATGGGACTCGGCACACCGGAAATAATAGTGATTGCACTTGCTATCCTGCTGCTCTTTGGCGGCCGCAAGATTCCTGAACTGATGCGCGGTCTGGGTAAGGGCGTCCGTTCATTCCGCGAAGGCATGAACGATATTTCAAGCGAAATCAACAAAGCTGACTCCGACAACCGGGATAAGGAATGAGCTCCGCACCGCATAGCGGCACATCACAGAAAGGCGACATGACCTTCTGGGAGCATATTGACGCTCTTCGTGGCGTGCTCATAAAATCGCTCTTGTCGGTGGGTATTCTCTGGCTGGTGTTTCTCTCCGTGATGCCATCCATATTCGACAGCGTCATTCTGGCACCGTGCAGAGCGGATTTCCCTACCTACAGATTGCTTGAATCGTTAAGCCGCTATTTCTCAATTCCGGGCATAGATGCGTCTGAAGGATTCAATGTGAATCTTATCAACATTCAGCTTGCCTCACAGTTTTTCATCCATATATCCTCTGCCTTCTGGCTGGCACTCACGGTAGCCACGCCTGTCATTCTTTTCCATATATGGCAGTTTGTGGCTCCGGCGCTATACGACTATGAACGCAGAGCCGCCTCGCGTGCGTTTATATCCGGCACACTGCTGTTTTTCATCGGAGCGGCAACAGGGTATTACATCGTATTCCCGCTTACGCTCCGCTTTCTGGCCGGATATCAGATGAGTCCGTTGATACCCAACCAGATTTCGCTGGATTCATACATGGATAATTTCACCATGCTTATATTGATGATGGGACTGGTGTTTGAGCTGCCTATCGTGGCATGGATGCTTGGACGATTAGGCATTCTCAGCCGCTCGCTGTTCATCCGCTACCGCCGGCACGCCATTGTGGCGCTGCTTATTGTCGCAGCCATAATAACACCCACGGGCGATCCGTTCACCCTTATGGTGGTGTTCATCCCGGTATATCTGTTATGGGAAGCCGGCGCTCTTCTTGTGCCGCGTGAGGCAAATGAAGTTCAGTCGGCGCAGTCGCAACAGTCATAATGTGCATAGTGACTGCCTGAATGGCATATATGCAACGAGCCGTCAACTATTATATGCCTGTTAGCCATCGAGGCAATGGTGGTCATTTCGTGCGATACGAGTATGATGGTAGTATGGCCGGCCAATCGCTCCATCATATCATAAATGTGACGCTCAAAGCGCTTATCCACATAGCTGAGAGGCTCGTCAAGCACAAGCACCGACGGCTCCGAAATCAGGGCTCGCCCTAGCAAAGTCCGCTGCAGCTGTCCTCCTGATATCTCTCCTAGTCCATTATCTCCATGCTTCTCAAGCCCCATAAGCTTGAGCATTTCCTCCACTTTGCCAGATTTGACGTCCTTTGACAATCCTTTGACGGACATCAGACCCGATGCAATCACCTGACGCACGGTAATAGGGAAGTGGGAGTCAATCTTATTCTTCTGCGGGAGATAACCGATGGAAAGATGGCTGATCTCAGCACCTGACGGGTCAAAATAACGCACACTCCCGGATGTGGGACGAAGCAGCTTAAGGATAATACGCAACAGTGTGGTTTTTCCACCCCCGTTCGGACCGGTTATCGCCACAAAATCGCCTTTATTTATAGACAGATCAACATCAGAGAGCACACTGCGCCTGTCCCATTTCATACTCACTCCGGTGAGTTGTATTATAATACCGTTATTTTCCATATCAGTTTGAAGCCAGTTCACGGGCCATCTTAATCATTTCGTCAGTCCATTCGTAGGAGAGCAGATTCACTGTCACACCTCTTGTCCCTGTCTGCCGGGCAAGCAGGTCAGAGCGTCCCCCGTCATATTCTGGCTGAATAAACAGCACCTGCGCCCCTGAAGCGCGGGCCATATCTATCTTTTCGCGGAGCGATGCGGCCGACAATTCCTTGCTTTCCTCCCCGACAGCTATCTGACGAAGCCCGTAGTCACACGCGAAATAGCTCAGCGAGGGGTGCCAGACCATGAATGAACGTCCGCTCACCGGCTTCAGCACATCGCGCAGTTCAGCATCAACAGAGTCAAGCCTTGCTACAAGCGAATCATAACGCGATTTATAGTACTCTGTTCCTTCAGGGTCGATACGCTGTACGGCGGCAAGCATATTCGCAGCCATTATACGCGCGTTGGTCAGCGAGCTCCATGTGTGAGGGTCATAGAATTCATGCGCTCCATGACTATGCCCGTGGGCATGTCCGTGCGGTTCGTCACAACCATCCTCAACACCAATAAAGTCAATTCCCTCGGTAGTGTCCACCACATCAATCCCCGGACCGGCATCTGACAGCCGGCCTATCAGGGCATCCTCAAATGCTCCTGCACCCACCTTAAAATACAAGCGGCTACCCTCAACCTTCCGCAGCACCGACATGGACGGATCATAATTTTCAGGATCAGCACCTTTTCCCATCACCGTGACAACATCCATCCTATCGCCCACAATACTTTCAAGCAGATAGCGCTGCGGCTCGATGCTGACAGCCACAACAGGTTTGCCCCCCGCATCCTTACGGGCTCCGGAACAAGCCGTCAGCAGCAGGCATAATATTATAGCCGGATATAGTTTATTCTTTAACATTATAGACTTCTTTATGCAGTGTGGATGCCACTCTATCAAGGTCAGGCACCTGTCCGCAAGTCATCAGCATAAGTTCAACGGAGGGCAATCCTTCGGAATATGGAGGCTGCACATACGCATATTCTTCACATGCACGGAAGCCGCAACGCTTATAAAACGCTATCCGGCGACGTGCCATCTCACCGGTAGCTGCCGGCTCCACTTCAAGGACCAGTCCCGGTGCGGCATCAGTGATCATGCCGAGCACCCGGGCTCCTATGCCTTGTCCACGTAAACAGCCGTCTACTGCAAAATGTTCAACATAGTCAAAGCCATCAAAATGCCAGCATGTTATCATTCCGACAGGGCGTTCATGTATATATATGCATATGAATTCCAATGGCGATGCCGCCGACACACCTTTATTTATCAGATCGGTCCATTCACGGCGCTCCTCCGGCGGAAAGGATGATTCGTAAAGCTTCTTTATCCGTCCGGGACACTCTTTTGCGTGGCGAAGTGTACGCAATGATATTTTAGCCCCACGGCGCAAAATGACATTAACCAACGGCCGGAGGATGAGCGGCAGTAGGACCGCCCCGGCCATATCTGCAAGCAGATCCATCCAGTCGCCACTCCGGCCGGCGTGCATCAGATCCTGAAGTACCTCAACCACGCCTCCGGCTACAGTAGATATCAACGCTGCAGGCATCAGTAATGACAGAGGCGCCTTGGCAAGAAAGCGGCGGCGGGACTCATCCCACCATAATATCACTGCAAGAGTTCCAAACATCAGAAAATGCACCACCTTATCCGCTCCAGGGAACAGCGGCACATCCACAACCTTATCCGGTACAGGCAGAAGTGTCAGGCACAGGATGACTGCAAGAATAATCAGCGAGGGCACAAAATGGGGCAATCGCCCCACTAAACGGCCTATCTTTTCAAAAAATACCATAGAATGCAAAATTACCAAATTCCCATCATTCAAACAAATCAGACACGCGGGCCCCATATTTGCAAAATAATGTAAAAAATATAAGCCCGCATATTAATCATACCTGAAAAAAAAACGCTACCTTTGCACACTCAATGCGGGAGCGTCCGCATGATTAATGCTAATCATTATAAACCAATTAATTGTATCCGCAATGGATTTTTCATGGTTAACTAACCTTATTGGCCCCGGAAGCACTTCACTTGCCAGTACGTTGGTTCTCTACTCGTTCGTGATAGCGGCGGGTGTCTACCTCGGCAAGCTCAAGCTTGCAGGCGTATCACTGGGTGTGACGTTTGTGCTTTTCGTTGGAATTATCATGGGGCATTTCGGCTATGTGGTAAATGCCGAAGTTCTGAAATTTGTCCGTGAATTCGGTCTTATTCTGTTCATTTTCTCAATCGGTATTCAGGTGGGTCCCGGCTTCTTCGCATCCTTCAAGGAGGGTGGTGTAAGGCTCAATATGCTCGCCGTGATGGGCATAGCGCTCAACGTGCTTATTGTCCTTGCTATCTACTTCATCGAGGATGGCAAGACAAGCATTGAAGCACTTGTCGGCGTCATGTCGGGTGCCGTGACCAATACACCCGGTCTGGCCGCAGCACAGCAGACGGCCGGGACCACCGAGGCCATCAACACGATGGCCATGGGCTATGCCGCGGCATATCCCCTCGGTGTGATCGGCATCATCGCCGCCATGTTCCTTATCAAAGCGCTGTTCCGCATCAATACCGCCGATGAAATCGCTGCACTTGAGAAGGAGAAAGAAAGCTCACAGCAGAAGCCGAGCATGATCACAGTGGAGGTACACAACGACCTTATCAACGGCCGTTCGCTCCGCCAGCTGCATGACATCATACAGTGCGACTTCGTCATATCACGTATGATCGGCTCCGATGGCAAGATTGTCATACCGACCTCAGTAACAACCGTTCACCCCGGCGACAAGCTTTTTGTGGTAATATCATCACAGGATGTGGAGCGCTTCGAATCAGTGGTTGGTCCTGAGATCCAGATGGACTGGGATGCCGCCACTCCGAGTCAGGTAGTTAGCCGCCGCATAGTTATCACCAAGAGCGAATATAACGGTGTAGCACTCGGCTCACTCCGCCTTCACAATGCATATAATCTTAACCCCACACGCGTTAACCGTGCCGGCGTCGACCTGCTTGCATCGCCCAGCCTGCGCCTCCAGATGGGCGACCGTCTGACAGTGGTGGGCGACCTCGACGACATCGACCGTCTTGCACAGAAGCTCGGCAACTCGATGAAGCGTCTCAACCAGCCCAACCTCATCACCATCTTCGTCGGCATCCTGTTCGGTATCATCGTCGGTTCAATCAATGTAGGCTTCGGCATGAAGCTCGGTCTTGCCGGCGGTCCGCTCGTTGTGGCCATCCTGCTCAGCCGCTTCGGCTACAAGTTCAAGCTTGTCACCTACACCTCATCGTCGGCCTCCCTGCTGATGCGTGAGCTCGGCATCTGCCTCTTCCTCGCCTCGGTGGGCATATCCTCAGGTGCAGGATTTGCCGAAACTGTGTTCAACACCACCGGTATGTGGTGGGTGATATGGGGCTTCATCATCACATTCGTACCTCTGGTAGTAGTTGGATGCATTGCCCGCGGTGTCTACAAAATCAATTTCCTGTCAATCATGGGTCTGTTCTCAGGCGGCTATACCGATCCCCCGGCCCTTGCCTATGCCAACGGCAGCACCGGCCATGACCAGCCTGCGGTAGCATACTCGACTGTCTATCCTCTGACTATGTTCCTGCGTGTGGTTGCCGCACAGGGCCTAATACTGGCACTGATGTCATAACCGCCTGGAAAAGGAAACGATATAATAAAAACAGACAGCATCTGTCAAGGCATAAAGCTGACAGATGCTGTCTGTTTTATATAGTATATCAAGAAGAAATCATACAAAACGGTTCACCATATCCTCCAGTTCGGAAGCGGGTTTCTCACCTTCGTCATGCCACACCTCCTGACCGTCCTTGAACAAAGCCCATCCGGGGAATGCATTAATACCGCATGTCTTCATCTCCTGCGGATACTGCTCGCCATCAAGCTTCACGATATTTGCCCGCCCATCAAACAGGACCGCAAGATCGTCGACGATAGGCATCATGCGGTGGCAATGGGGACACCATGTGGCATAGAACATTATCAAAGTAGGCTTACTGCCATCAATCTTAGACTGTATGTTATTCATAGTGCGTCAAAGTTTATTTTGATATAAATTCATTTAACTTCTCCTCAAGCTGCGCTGCCTGATGCAAACCATTGCCACGCCATACAGCTTCACCCTCCTTAAATATAAACAGAGTAGGAATTGACTGGACTCTGTAACGGGCCGACAACTCCGGATTGCGGTCGACATCGATTTTGATCACATTCACGGCATCGCCAAATTTGCTCTTTACCTGTTCCAGAATAGGTGCCTGCATTTTGCAAGGTCCACACCAAGTGGCGAAGAAGTCAACCAAAGTAGGCTTCTTATCTTTTATAAAATCATTAAATTCGCTCATTTTATTATTCTTTTTTTGTTATTGTTCCATTTATCGGCTGCAGTGTCAATCACAGGCCGTCATTCACATAACAATTGCCACAGGGTAAAGTTTAAGAGCCAGTCCCATAATATTCATTAACGCTGAGGTCGCATATCGCGGAATGATTTTTGAGTTGACGCGAGGGAGCAATGCGGTGGCATTGTGACCGAGCGGCAGTTCGAAAGGCATCCACGAGATGTGATATGGAGTTTATATTATTTCATTAAGTAACTGACTGCCTCAGTATTAACGAATATTATGGAACAGGCTCTTAAAAATATTTGCCGATATTGTCGCGAATATCTAACTTTGTGGAGCTAAAAATTGACCCTGACTTTTTTTTATGCCATATATCAATCTCAAAGGCATGGGTGTGGCTCTTATCACCCCATTTCGCCAGGACAAGACAATTGACTTCGAGGCCCTCGGGCGTTTACTTGAATATCAGATAGAAAGCGGCATTGACTATCTTGTGGTGCTCGGTACCACTGCCGAAACAGCCACGCTGTCCGATGATGAACGCCGGCAGGTGAAAGAATTCGTAAAAGAAACTGTTGCCGGACGCGTACCTCTGGTGCTTGGATGCGGAGGGAACAATACCGCAGCTCTGGTACATGAACTTCAGAACTCCGATCTGTCAGGGTTCAGCGCCATACTAAGCGTAGTGCCTTTCTACAACAAGCCATCGCAGGAAGGCATCTATCAGCACTACAGCGCCATAGCCAAGGCATCGCCCGTACCGGTAGTGCTTTACAATGTGCCGGGACGAACCGGCGTGAACATGACTGCCGAAACCACACTCCGTCTTGCCCGCGAGCACTCTAACATCATAGCCATCAAAGAGGCATCAGGCATAATGAGTCAGGTAGATGACATCATAAAGCACAAAAGCCCTGACTTCATGGTCATATCCGGCGACGACGGCATTACATTCCCCCTTATCACACTCGGAGCTGTAGGTGTGATATCCGTGATAGGCAATGCTTTTCCACGCGAATTCTCACGTATGGTACGGCTCGCTCTGTCAGGCGATTACGACTCAGCCCGCACCATCCATCACCGGTTTGCCGACCTCTTCAACCTGCTGTTTGTTGACGGCAACCCCGCCGGCGTGAAGTGCCTGCTCCACGACATGGGCTTTATTGACAATGAATTGCGTCTGCCTCTTGTACCGACACGCCTCACCACTCATGAAAAAATACGTCAGGTGCTTGAACGGTTACAATAATTAAAATAAATTCATTATCTTTGCAGCGCAAAGCAAGCAATATCAGGTCCGGTAGCTCAGCTGGATAGAGCATCTGCCTTCTAAGCAGACGGTCACGCGTTCGAGTCGCGTCCGGATCACACGAGCCAAACCTGTGAAGGCGAGAGAAGCATTTCCTCGCCTTCATTTGTTATGTTTTAAAATCTCTCTGATATGACACAGATAACATTAACAATCAGCGATCCTAAAGATGCTACTTTAATTAAAAAGCTTCTTGCCAAGTTTGATAGCGTGACAATAACTAAAACCGAGCGCAAGCGTAAGACAGGCCTTGATGAAGCCCTCGAAGATGTTGCGGTCGGACGAGTAACTACATATAATTCCGTGGACGAAATGTTTGAAAAACTTGGTATTGAATTATGAAATACATAATCCGAAATACCAAAAGATTTGACAAGGATCTTAAGCGATGTGCCAAAAGAGGATTTCCTATGAGGCATATTGCGGAAGCTATGCACATCCTTTCTGAAACAGGCACACTCCCACCGAAATATCGTCCACACAAGCTTGTGGGAATGCCACATCAGCGGCCCGGGCAGCGACTGGCTGATGGTGTGGGATCAAAATGACACTGAGCTCACCCTGCTGATGCTCCGCACCGGATCGCATTCTGATTTATTTTAGACAATATACTAATAGCCAGCGTTTTACCTCCAAATAGATTCATACCTCAACCTGTGAAGTCGAGAGAATAGCATCTCCCGCCTTCATTTGTTATAATTTTTATCATGAAGCCGGCTACAAATAACTATATTCATAAAATTGTTGCTTATCTCAAGGAGCAGCCTGTGCTTCGCGCATGGCTGTTCGGATCTTATTCCCGTGGTGAACGAAAATACATCTGAAAAGCATTATTCGTCCGTCAATCAATCCGGAATATTAATAAAGTGTCAAGCTTTGCATAATTGGATTGTGTGGATTAACTTTGCAGAATGCTTTCAAAGGCGTATTGCTCCTCAGAAAGCGTTTCACTGATATGAGAATCATCACCTCGCGTTATATCATACTGTTAGCTGCCTGTATTTTATTGTGGTCGTGCAGCACTACCCGTCATGTACCTGCCGGGAGTATGCTTCTTGACAATGTACATATAACAGTCGATGATACCTCCAAGGTGAAAAGCGCTGATCTGATCAACTATCTGCGCCAGACTCCGAACCACAAGGTGCTTGGATTTGCAAAGCTACAGCTCGGCATGTACAATCTGTCAGGAAAGGACTCCACCAAATGGTATAACAAATGGATCCGCCGGCTCGGACAGCCACCTGTCATATACAACGATGAACTTACTGCGGCTTCACGCAAGCAACTCCGTCAGGCTCTTATCAACAAAGGGTATATGGGAGCTACAGTAGACGTGGACACCGTCATCAAATCGTCGGGCAAAAAAATCAATGTCAATTATAAGGTGCATCCCGGCTCACCCCACTATATATCATCGATAAGCTACGATATTCCTGATACGGCTATAGAGCGGCTTATCATGATTGACACCATGCGGATAGCCCTCAAGCCGGACGACCTCTTTGACCGCACAGCACTGGATGAAGAACGCGTACAGATTACCGAACGACTGCGCAACAGAGGTTATTATGCATTCACCAAGGAATACATAACCTTTTATGCCGACACTGCCGACGGCTCAAAAGGTGTTGACCTCACCCTTACCGTGAGGCCCCCGCGACGCCAGGGCGCTGCGGCCAACTTGCCTGTCGACACAGCCCTGCTGCACTCCCCCTATAGAATAAACCGCGTGATGTTCGTCACCGATTCACGTTCAGGGCTGAGCCCCGACCAGATGATACCGGCCGGAAGCGATACGGTAAGCTACCGCGACATACAGGTGGTATACGGGGATGACCGCTATCTGCGCCCATCGGCACTTGACGAAAAATGCTTCCTCAAGCCGGGCGACCTCTATCGCGCACGCGATGTCGACCGCACATACGAAGCGCTGTCACAACTCGGCATAATCAAGTCAATAAATATTGAGATGGTACCGACCGGCGAAGTTGACGGCCACAAATATCTTGATGCCTACATATTCATAACCCGCAATAAAAAGCAGAGCGTATCACTCGAACTTGAGGGGACCAACTCGGAAGGCGATCTGGGCTTCGGTGTCGGGCTCGCCTACTCACACCGTGATGTCGGCCGGCGCTCAAATCTGTTCAATGCCAAGTTCCGAACGAGCTACGAAAGCCTGTCAGGCAATCTGTCAGGCCTCATCAATGACCGGTATACGGAATATGCTACCGAGGTTGGATTCACATTCCCGAAATTTCTGTTCCCCTTCCTGCGCCGGTCATTCACACAGCGCGTGAAAGCCGTGACTGAAGTGGCTGCCTCGTTTAACTATCAGGAACGTCCCGAGTATACCCGAATCATAGCCGGTGCGGCATGGAAATACAAATGGACCGCCCGCAACGGCAACGAACGACGCACATTTGACCTGCTCGACATCAACTATGTGTATCTCCCCGAGAGCACCAATGACTTCATTGACCAGATAGCCCCGTCGAACCCCCTGCTACGCTACAGCTATGAGGACCATTTCATAATGCGTATGGGCTACACATTCTATCGCACAAACAAACGCATTGCCTCAATAGCCGATTCGCGCCGATACACGGTGCAGCGCTACATCTACTCGCTCCGCGCAGCAGCCGAGACAGCCGGCAATCTTCTGTATGCCATATCATCGCTATCCGGACAGAAACGCCACGATGATGCCTACAGCGTGTTCGGCATACGCTACGCCCAGTATGCCAAGGTGGATGTTGACTACTCCCTGATGCGCAACTTCAACTCACGCCATTCTCTTGGCTTTCATGTAGGAGCCGGCATAGGAGTTCCTTACGGCAACTCCCGTGTCCTTCCTTTCGAAAAGCGCTTCTACGCCGGAGGTGCCAACGGAGCCCGTGGATGGGGTGTGCGCACGCTCGGTCCGGGCGCATTTGACTCACGCAACAATGTTACGGACTTCATAAACCAGTGCGGCGACATTCGTCTGGATCTGAATGCCGAATACCGTGTAAAGCTGTTCTGGGTATTTGAAGGAGCTTTGTTTGTCGATGCAGGCAATATCTGGACTATACATAATTACGAAAACCAGCCCGGCGGTATGTTCCACTTCTCAACATTCTGGAAACAGATAGCAGTGGCTTACGGTGCCGGCCTGCGTCTTGACTTCACATACTTCCTTCTGCGCTTCGACCTTGGAGTCAAAGCCTACAATCCGGCGGCCAATCAGGAACGCTGGCCCATAATACACCCCCGCTGGGGACGCGACACCGCGTTCCACTTCTCTGTGGGATACCCCTTCTGATTTTTTCACGAAATACAACAAAAATCTTATTCGCATGCTGATAATATTTGATCTTGACGGCACTCTGCTTAACACCATAGCCGACCTTGCAGCCGCCACAAACTATGCACTCGAGCAGTGCGGCTATCCCACCCATTCGCCCGAGGCATACCCCTACTTTGTAGGCAACGGTGTGACCAAGCTCCTCGAGCGTGTGCTCCCTGAAGATATGCGCATACAGACAAATATCGACCGCATGCGCCGCCACTTCACGGAGTATTATGAGGTACACATGACTGACTTGACCACACCATATCCCGGCATCATGGACCTGCTCACAAAAGCCCGTGAGCGCGGCTACGATGTGGCCGTGGCCTCCAACAAATATCAGGCGGCCGTGACACGCCTCATAGAAGACTTCTTCCCGGATATCAAATGGACCGCTGTAGAGGGTCAGAAAGAGGGTGTACCCGTCAAACCGGATCCTTCGATAGTGTTCAGCATCCTCTCTGCTTGTCCTACGCCTAAAACCAAAGTCCTGTACGTTGGCGACTCAGGTGTGGATATGGTCACTGCCCGCCGTGCTGGAGTGGAATCGGCCGGAGTGACGTGGGGATTCCGCCCGGTAAAAGAACTTCAGGAAAATTTGGCCGACAACATTGTCAGCAATCCAGAGGAAATCCTGGCCATTGCCGACCGCATGGCAGCCGAATAATCTCTGCCGTACATATTTACACCATCAACATACAGAAAGTCCCGCTTCTCCAGATTCGGCGAAGCGGGACTTCCGTTTACAATCGGTCAAAGCCTCTATCAGCGGCCTGTATATGAATGGGGCGAGAGCGCGCGGAGCTCATTCTTGACATCCTCGCTCACAGCAAGAGTGTCGATAAACTCAGCTATGCTCTCAGCTGTAACCTTCGCATTTGTGCGGGTGAGCTGCTTGAGAGTTTCATACGGATGAGGATACCCCTCACGGCGCAGGATTGTCTGAATACCTTCAGCCACCACATTCCACATAGCGTCCAGATCGCGATTGATAGCCTCCTCGTTAAGTATAAGCTTGCCGAGTCCCTTCAGAGTGCTTGCAAGCGCTATCATGGTGTGACCTACGGGAACACCCACATTACGTAGCACCGTTGAGTCAGTGAGGTCGCGCTGCAAACGTGACACGGGCAGCTTGCCGGCCATAAAGGACAGAACGGCATTGGCTATGCCGAGGTTACCCTCCGAGTTCTCAAAATCGATAGGATTAACCTTATGGGGCATGGCCGATGACCCTACCTCACCCTCCTTGATGCGCTGCTTGAAGTACTCCATGGAGATGTACTGCCACATGTCGCGGTCAAGGTCGAGCATGATGGTGTTGATGCGGCGCAGTGCGTCGAAGAGGGCGGCCAGATTGTCGTAGTTGGATATCTGTGTGGTGTACTCCTCGCGCTCGATGCCCAGATTCTCCTGAAGGAAACGTGCTGCGAATCCGCGCCAGTCAATGGCAGGGTAAGCCACGCTGTGGGCATTGAAATTGCCGGTGGCGCCACCGAACTTACCGCTTACAGGCACAGCCTTCAGAAGGTCGCGCTGACGACGCAGACGATATACAAACACCATAATCTCCTTGCCCAGACGTGTAGGCGATGCAGGCTGTCCATGAGTCTTGGCAAGCATCGGTACGTCAGCCCATTCCTCGGCCATCGATGCAAGAGTGTCAATCAGGCGGTCAAGTTCAGGAAGATATACATCAGCGAGCGCCTCACGTATTGACATCGGCACTGCGGTATTGTTGATATCCTGCGAGGTAAGACCGAAATGGATGAATTCCTTATACTGGGCCAGTCCCATTACATCGAATTTCTCCTTGATAAAATACTCCACCGCCTTGACGTCATGATTGGTCACACCTTCAATTTCCTTGATGCGGCGCGCATCGTCAAGCGAGAAATCACGGTAGATGTTGCGCAGAGGTTCGAAGTATGCTTCGCTGACACCTGCCAGCTGAGGCAACGGAATCCGGCAAAGAGCTATGAAATACTCTATCTCCACACGGACACGGTAACGTATGAGCGCATATTCCGAGAAATACACATCAAGAGGCTCGCATTTCGAGCGGTAGCGGCCATCCACTGGCGACACTGCTGTAAGCTGGTTTAATTGCATCGTTATAATAGTTTGTTATATGTTTCAGAATAAAACTGTCGAAGCCGAGGACACACATCCATACCTCGATTTGCAAAATTAATCAAATTTTTATGAACTTTCAGGCATACCTTTGTTATATAACTGAAAAATGATTACATTTGCAAGCGTTCAAGCCGGGTACCGGCTTATACAATAGCGATGTGGCACCGCGTGAAGTCATAAAAAAACACCACCGGAAAACTATTTGTTAGGATTAATTATTAAAACACCATAAAAACGTAAAACGAACAAACGCCGAGAGGCTTTTTTTCACTTACTTCTTTTCAAGAATTATTAACGTGTTACCATCATGGACAGCAACGAGAAAAAAGGAAAACGACCCCGCATTGGCGAGAGCCGCGGCATGGCTCCGGATGTAAACAGCGAACAGGGCTCTTACACACCTTCAGCAGATTATCAGCAGAGTGACAAACCCACACGTGAGTACAGCTCAGGCTATCAACAGCGTTCTTACCAGCAACGCCCCTATCAGCAGCGCACTTACAACAACCGTTACAACAATCACTACAACAATGCATCTGACGGAGGCTATCGTCCACGCCAGCAGTATCAGGCTCCGGCTGACGCCAACGCCGAAGGGACTACAAGCGAAAGCTCTACCGAGCAGGCCGCTGACGGCACCATGACACAGCGTCCATATCAGCCCCGCCAGTACCAGCAGCGCCCGTACAATAATAACCGTCAGGGTGGATACAACAACAACCGTCAAGGAGGATATAACAACCGTCAGGGTGGCTACAATAACCATCAGGGCTACAACAATAACCGTCAGGACGGCAACTATCAGCCCCGCTACAACAATCATAACAACAACGGCTACCGCCAGCAGTCAGAAGGAGGCATGGAAGGCGGCTTCCGTCAGCGTCCCTACAACAACAACCGCCAGGGTGGATACAACAACAATCGCCAGGGCGGCTACAACAATAACCGTCAGGGTGGTTACAACAACAACCGTCAGGGCGGTTACAATAACCGTCAGGGTGGCTTCAATAAAGGCCCGCGCCAGAACATGCGCCAGAATCAGTATGGTATGCCGCAGGGCGGAAAGAGCTTCGTTCCCCGTCCAAAACGCGTGGAGTACGAAATGCCTATTCCGGATCCCAACGAACAGATCCGCCTGAACAAATTCATGGCCAACGCCGGCATCTGCTCGCGCCGCGAGGCCGACGAGTTCATCCAGCAGGGCCTCGTGAAGGTCAACGGACAGGTAGTGACCGAACTCGGCACAAAGATTTCACACAACGACACTGTGGAATATGATGAAAAGGTAGTGACACTTGAAAGCAAGTGCTACATCCTGCTCAACAAGCCGAAGGACTGCGTCACCACCAGCGACGATCCCAACGGCCGCCTCACTGTGATGGATCTCGTGAAGGGCGCATGCGACGAACGCATCTATCCCGTAGGACGTCTCGACCGCAACACCACCGGTGTGCTCCTGCTCACCAACGACGGCGACCTCGCCTCCAAGCTCACTCACCCCAAGTATGTGAAGAAAAAGATCTATCACGTATGGACCGACAAGGATATCTCCGAGGACGACATGCAGCGCATAGCCGACGGAGTGGAGCTTGAGGACGGCCCCATACATGCCGATGCCATAAGCTACGCTACCGAGACTGACCGCAATCAGGCCGGTATCGAAATCCATTCAGGCCGCAACCGTATCGTGCGCCGCATGTTTGAGAGCCTCGGATATCATGTCACTAAGCTTGACCGTGTGTACTTCGCCGGACTCACCAAAAAGAACCTTCCCCGCGGACGTTGGCGCTACCTTACTCAGGAAGAGGTCAACTATCTGAAAATGGGATCTTTTGAATAATCAACTGTAATTCGATGAAACGGACTAAAATAATCGACCTTTTCCGTCCTGAGATGATAGGACAGGAAGTAAGCGTGATGGGGTGGGTGCGTACCCGCCGAGGTAACAAACATGTTCAGTTCGTGGCGCTCAATGACGGCTCCACCATCAAGAATATCCAGATAGTGCTGGACATGTCAAAATTCTCTGACGAGGAACTCCGCCCCGTGACCACCGGTTCAAGCATACATGTCACCGGACGCCTTGTTGAGTCAATGGGCAAAGGACAGACATGCGAGGTGCAGGCCGATACGCTTGAAGTATTCGGCACCGCCGATGTTGAGACTTATCCGCTGCAGAAGAAGGGCCACACCCTCGAATTCCTGCGCGAGAAAGCCCATCTGCGTCCCCGCACCAACACATTCGGAGCCGTGCTCCGCGTGCGCAGCGCACTGGCTTTCGCCATCCACAAGTTCTTCAACGAACGCGGCTTCTTCTATCTCAACACTCCCCTCATCACCGCCAGCGACTGCGAGGGTGCCGGAGCGATGTTCCAGGTCACCACACTCGACCTCAACAACCTGCCCACACAGAGGATGGTGCCGTGGACTTCTCAGCCGACTTCTTCGGCAAGCCCACAGCGCTCACCGTGAGCGGACAGCTCGAAGGCGAGCTCGGAGCCACCGCCCTCGGTGCCATCTACACCTTCGGTCCCACCTTCCGCGCCGAGAACTCCAACACTCCCCGCCATCTGTCCGAATTCTGGATGGTAGAGCCGGAAGTTGCGTTCTACGACATATACGACAATATGGACCTCGCCGAGGACTTCATCAAATATTGTATCAACTATGCCCTTGAAAACTGCCGCGACGATATCGACTTCCTGGCACAGATGTATGACAAGGAGCTCGTTGACCGCCTGAAGTTTGTGGTAGAGAACGAATTTGTACGCCTCCCCTATACCGAAGGTGTGAAGATTCTTGAGGAATCGGGCAAGAAATTTGAATTCCCCGTATACTGGGGTGCCGACCTCCAGAGCGAGCACGAACGCTTCCTCGTTGAGGAGCATTTCAAGAAACCGGTCATCCTCACCGACTATCCCAAGGAGATCAAGGCTTTCTACATGAAGCTCAACGACGACGGCCGCACCGTGCGCGCCATGGACGTCCTGTTCCCCCACATCGGCGAGATCATCGGCGGATCAGAGCGTGAGGCCGACTACGACAAGCTGCTCGGACGTATCGAGGAACTGAATATCCCCATGAAGGATATGTGGTGGTATCTCGACACCCGCCGCTTCGGCACAGTGCCCCACTCAGGTTTCGGCCTCGGATTCGAGCGTCTGGTGCTGTTCGTGACAGGCATGACCAATATCCGCGACGTGATCCCCTTCCCCCGCACTCCCGGCAACGCTGAATTCTAAAACACCCGCACTATAGAACCGCAACCCGCTATCGGACATGATAGCGGGTTGCTTTTTTTACATCAAAGAGCCTCCAAGAAGCATTTGGGTGTTAGAGAAAATAGTTGTAACTTCGCGTTAACTTTTCATACTAACCCAATTACACTTCAGTAAAATGGCAACTTCATTGGTCAATACCGACTTCAACTTTCCCGGACAGACTCAGGTATATCACGGAAAAGTACGCGATGTTTACACCCTCTCTGACGACATTCTTGTAATGATAGCTACTGACCGTATCTCAGCCTTTGATGTGGTGCTCCCCAAAGGAATACCCTACAAAGGACAAGTGCTCAACCAGATAGCTACCTACTTCCTTGAATCGACCGCTGACATTGTGCCCAACTGGCGCCTCGCCACTCCCGACCCTATGGCTACCGTAGGACTCAAATGCGAAGGATTCCGTGTGGAAATGATTATCCGCGGCTACCTCACCGGAAGCGCATGGCGCGAATATCAGGCCGGATGCCGCGAGCTTTGCGGAGTGAAGTTCCCCGAAGGTATGCGTGAGAACGAACGCTTCCCCGAGCCCATCATCACCCCCACCACCAAGGCCGATGCCGGACACGATGAAAACATCTCACGTGAGGAAATCATAGCCCAGGGCATTGTCAGCGCCGAGGACTACGCCATAATGGAGGACTACACACGCCGCCTCTTCGAACGCGGCACCAAAATGGCTGCCGAAAAAGGCCTTATCCTGGTGGACACAAAATATGAATTCGGAAAATATGACGGAAAAGTATATCTGATTGACGAGATACACACCCCCGACTCAAGCCGCTACTTCTATGCCGAAGGGTATCAGGAGCGCTTTGAAAAAGGCGAACCTCAGCGTCAGCTCTCAAAAGAATTCGTGCGCCAGTGGCTTATTGACCATGGCTTCATGGGCAAAGAGGGCCAGCAGGTGCCGGAAATGACTGACGACTTCATCAACTCCGTTTCCGAACGTTATATCGAACTTTACGAGCATGTCACAGGCCGTCCATTTGAGAAAGCCGACGAGTCAAACCTTGCTGACCGCATAGCCGTAAACGTCCTTGACTGCCTCCAGACCCTGAAAAAGTGAACTGCGAGAAGATAAATCCATACGCAGACGACAACAGACCGAAATCTGAGCAGGTCCGTGACATGTTTGACAACATTGCCCCGGCATATGACTTCATGAACCGGGCCATGACTTTCGGCATTGACCGCATATGGCGGCGCAAGGCAGTGAAAATGCTTCCTGCCGCGCCGCTGTGCGATTCCATACTTGACATAGCTACCGGTACGGGCGACCTGGCTCTGCTGATGGCCTCCCGTACCGAAGCCAAGTCAATAACAGGGGTTGACCTTTCAGAAGGTATGATCCAGGTTGGGCGACGCAAAGTCCGTGAAGCAGGCCTTGACAGCCGCATAACACTCCTTCCGGCCGACTGCCTTGCTCTCCCCTTCGAAGCGGACACGTTCCACTGTGTGACAGCAGCCTATGGAGTCCGCAATTTCGAAAATCTGGAAGCCGGCTATCGTGAGATGCTGCGGGTGCTCCGTCCGGGAGGAATGGTGCTTATCATCGAGCTCTCCACCCCGCAGTCAGCGCTCGTAAAGCCCCTTTACAACATATACACACGCTATCTTATCCCTGCTGCAGGGCGGTTGGTGTCGCACGACGTCCGCGCATATTCATATCTGCCCGAAAGCATTGCAGCTGTGGCTCAGGGCGAGGAAATGCTCGACCTGATGCGCCGGGCAGGCTTTGAAAGAGCTTCATGCCGCACTCTCACCTTCGGTACATGCAGCATATACACCGCATTCAAACCAACTAATTAATATCACATAAATGAATCTTAAAACCATTGCGCTCGCCTTGGCCGCATCGGCCGTGGCTATTTCTGCAACAGCCGCAGGCGAGCATCTGAAGAGCCTTGACGCCAAGCAGATCGACCCGGCCATACCCGCCGGCACCGATTTCTACAGTCACGTCAACAAGCGCTGGATGGACCAGCACCCTCTCACAGCCGAACATGCCCGCTACGGTAAGTTCAACATCCTCAGCGACTCAAGCGAAGCCCGTGTAAAACAGATAGTGCTCAACCTCGCCGCCACCAATCCCCAGCCCGGAACCGTGGCATTCAAGGTGTCCACCATCTACAATCAGGCCATGGACTCCGCACGCCGCAATGCCGAAGGTGCAAAGCCAATCCTCGCTGACCTGAAGCGTATCGAGAACACCCCGCATGAAGGAATGGAGGATCTCTTCCTCTGGATGCACGGCAACTATGCAAGCCCCTTCTTCCAGGCCGGACCTATGGAGGACCTCGCCAACAGCAATGTCTACGCCATGTATGTAAGCGGCGGCGGCATAGGACTCGGTGACCGCGACTACTATCTGTCAAACGACAAGCGCAACAAAGAGGTGCGCGAAGCCTACAAGAAGCTTATCGTAAAGCAGATGATGAACGCCGGCTACAAGAAAAAAGATGCCAACCGCATCATGAACAACGTGATGAAGATTGAGACAGCCCTCGCCGACTCAACATGGACCCGCGAAGAGAGCCGCAACATCCCCGCCATGTACAACCCCCGTACATTCGCACAGCTCAAGGAGATGTATCCGGCCATCAACTGGGACCGCTTCTTCATCGAGACCATGGGCATCCCTTCGCCCGAACAGGTTATCGTAACTGAAATCAACACTGTGAAGCAGGCCGACAACCTCATGGTCTCGCTCACCGACCGCGAAATCAAGGACTACTATCTCTGGAAATATGTGAGCCAGGCTGCCGGAATGCTCAGCGACGACTTCACCAACGCCGCTTTTGACTTCAGCAAGGTGATGAGCGGTGTGCAGCAGCAGCGTCCCCGCTGGAAGCGCGCCCTCGGAGCCACCGAAGGTGCTATGGGCGAAGCTGTCGGACAGCTCTATGTTGAGAAATACTTTCCCCAGTCGTCAAAGGATTATATGATAGGATTGGTGGAGAACCTCCGCACTGCCCTTGGCAAGCATATTCTCAACCTCGAATGGATGAGCGACGACACCAAGCTCAAGGCCATCAAAAACTGAATGCATTCACCGTCAAGATCGGCTATCCCGACAAGTGGAAGGACTACTCGACAATGGAAATCGACCCCGCGCTCTCCTACTACGAGAACATGCACAATGTGTCGATGTGGCATCAGCGCGACACATACTGCAAATGGGGCAAACCGGTTGACCGCACCGAGTGGGGCATGACACCGCAGACAGTCAACGCCTACTACAATCCTATGGCCAACGAAATCGTGTTCCCCGCAGCTATCCTTCAGGCTCCCTTCTTCGATCCTGAAGCAAGCGATGCCGAGAACTACGGCGGTATCGGCGTGGTGATAGGACATGAGATGACCCACGGATTTGACGACCAGGGCAAGAACTTCGACGCCAAAGGCAATATGACCAACTGGTGGACCGACGAGGATGCCCAGGCATTTGCAACCCTCACCAAAGGACTCGGCGAACAGTTCGACGCAGTGGAAGTACTTCCCGGCCTTCACGCCAACGGCACCTACACCATGGGCGAGAACATCGCCGACCAGGGTGGTCTGCGTGTGGCAATGACCGCATTCCTCGACGCCCAGAAGAAGAAAGGCGTTGATGTGGCTACTGAAAAAATCGACGGCTTCACCCCCGAGCAGGTATTCTACATGAACTATGCCAACCTCTGGGCCAGCAACATCCGCGACGAGGAGATCCGCTCGCTCACCTCAGGCGACGTTCACTCGCTCGGCCGCAACCGCGTCAATGTCACTCTGCGCAACATCGCTCCCTTCTTCGAGGCATTCTCCATCACCGAAGGACAGCCCATGTTCCGCCCCGAAAGCGAACGTGTAGTTATCTGGTAACATACAGAAACTTCCTAAAATACTTCTCAGATACCTTGCCCGTTAAAATAGGCAAGGTATCTTTTTTATATCATACTCCTGAGATAAGAATCGACAGATCAGCCAAGGCTATAATTTAATACAGCAAACAGGCGTAAATTTATTGTGTATTCCGATTATAATTCCGAAATTTACCCGAAATAGTATCTATTAAAGGATTGAACAGTCTGTGACATGCCATCCTGTGCTATTTCATTACACTGTTTACCCGATTTGAGTATGTACGATTATTTAATTGTAGGCTCCGGCCTGTTTGGTTCCACTTTTGCCCATCTGACCAGAATGATGGGTAAAAAATGCCTTGTCATAGAATCAAGGAATCACCTTGGGGGCAATATTTATTGTGAACAGATTGAGGGAATCAACGTACATAAATACGGCGCGCACATATTCCATACGTCCGACAAGGAAATCTGGGATTTTGTGAACTCCATAGTTCCATTCAACCGATACACCAATAGTCCGTTGGCCAATTACTACGGCAGATTATTCAACCTCCCCTTCAATATGAACACATTCCATCAGATGTGGGGCGTCACCACCCCCCAGGAGGCTGAGAAAATCATATCGGAGCAACGGAAGGAGATAGAGATTCAGCTATGTGGACGCAAACCGTCCAATCTTGAAGAGCAGGCCCTGCTTCTCGTAGGTAAAGATATATTCAATATATTGATAAAAGAATATACAGAAAAGCAATGGGGACGGCAGTGTTCAGAATTACCGCCATTCATCATACAGCGTCTGCCGGTAAGGCTCACCTACGACAACAATTATTTCAATGATGCATATCAGGGAATCCCGACATCAGGATACAACAGTCTGATAAACGGACTTCTTGAAGGTATTGACTGTAAGCTGAATACTGATTTTTTCACTTCGGAATACCATGATTGGAAGAAATTTGCATCCAAACTGGTATATACCGGCCCTCTCGATCAGTTTTTTGAATATAAACTGGGCCGTCTTAATTGGCGTACTGTCCAATTCCGGACAAAAATTCTACAAATGCCGAATTATCAGGGCAACGCGGTGATAAACTATACCGGTAAGGACAAACCATACACCAGAATAATCGAACATAAACATTTTGAATCCTTCGGCAATGACGTTTACCGCAATCCGAAAACTGTAATCTCTGAAGAATACTCATGTGAATATGCTCCCGGAATGGAGCCTTACTATCCTATCAATGACAGACGTAACAATGACATGGCCGATGAGTACCGTAAAATGGCCGGTGCCATGACCGATGTGATTTTCGGAGGCAGACTTGCTGAATATAAATACTATGACATGGCTCCGGTCATACGCAAGGCCATGGATTGTATTAATCATTGAATATTCCACGACTATGAAATGGTACATCTCAAAAAACTATCGCCATTTAGGTAGCGCCGGCGACAAGGCCAAGACAGATATTGAGGCGATACTGAACGATATAGGATATCATAACGCCGGGCTGGCTCAAGGGAAGTCAAAGAGTTCGGTAAAAGCTTATTTCATCACCTTGACAAGTGTAGTGCGCGGAGTGATGCGTCTGAAGAAAGGCGATATTCTGGTTCTGCAATACCCGTTGAAGAAATACTACGATTTTGTGGTAAGACGTGCCGTTGCCAAGGGGGTGAATATAGTGACCATTATCCACGACTTGGGCAGCTTCCGCCGCCGAAAACTAACAGTCGAAGAAGAGATCAAGCGCCTCTCATTATCCTCAGTTGTCATTGTCCACACCGAAAATATGCGTAAATGGCTATCTGACAACGGCATGACAGCGCCGATGGTAGTACTTGGGCTATTTGACTATCTCTCCGACACCTGCTGCCGTTCCGAAATGCGAGGGGTAGACAAACGCCCGGCCCTGATGTTTGCCGGAAATTGTTCAAAGCATGCCAACGGATGGATATACAAACTGGGTGAATCCACGCCCGAAATAGATGTGGAACTCTATGGCAACGGTGTTGACCCCGGCATAGCCACACCGAATCTTAAGGCTCACGGACATACCGAGTCCGATGTCCTGATTTCTACCGCTGAAGGAAATTATGGAGTGGCCTGGTATGGCAATTCGCTCGATGGTGGCGAAGGAGCATTGGGAGAATACCTACAATATAATTCGCCCCATAAGATTTCACTGTATCTGCGTGCCGGACTGCCGGTGATCATATGGAATAAAGCCGGACTTGCCGGAGTGATAAAGCGGCTTGGTGTAGGAATCTCAGTCCCATCGCTGAGGGATATCGACAAAGTTCTTGCGGAAATTTCCCCCGAACAATACCGGTCAATGCGCCGAAATGCGTTTGAAGTGTCATCACAGCTATCACGCGGCGAATCGGTAAAAGCCGCCATAAGAAAGGCTGAAGAAATTATTTCCAGCCAACCCTCTGATTGAACATAGCAGGACTAATTATAAGAACGATTCTGAAGCGAAGCATTACGGATATTCAATTTAAAATCACGAACCCGGCCTCACGGTCGGGTTCGCCTTCTTTATCACTCTTTAACCTGTCAAATAAAAAATAGATAAAGGTATTTGTTTATATCTTAGTGACGGGGGCCGGAACCTCCGGGGCCTCTCTGCCCTCCAAATCCGCCCGGACCACGCATGTTTCTTGAAGCCGGTTCATTTCCTTTGCCAAAAGTATTAAATTTATAGCTAATTGTAAACATAAAATAGCGTCCAAGTGAATTATATAGTGTATCATCTATATAATTTGCCGAAACGGCGCGGCTCACCTGGGTGGCTTGCTGAAGAAGATCGTATGCCTTCATTGACAGTGTCAGCGAACGGTCACGCAGCAACTCGTAAGAGATAGAAGCATTCCACATCCACTCCCGCTTATCATAGCCTTCAGCATAACCTCTTGTACCAGTGAAAGTAACGTCAGTATTCAGAATCAAATCAATAGGTGTACGGTAGTAGGCGTTGAATGTTCCGCCATAGTTATGTACAGGCTTGGTTGTAACGTTTTTGATATTCTTAAGCGAATTATGCGTTTTCTGCAATCCGTAGCGCGGACGGAGTTCGAATTCAAAATTATCCGGACGGAATGCTATACCGGCCATTACATTCATGTTAAGAGAGAGTGTGGCATTACGCTCTCCGTCATTGAAACCTATGTAGCGGTTACCCATTATGAATGTATGAGCGCTTACCTGCCAAGCCTTATTGCGCAGCGGCTGCGACATCATTGCCATGAGATTGGCATTCCAAACACCGTTGACATTCTCATACGTTGTGGTTCTGGCACCTGTAGTACGGTCAAACGAGGTATTTGACACGATTGAATTCTGTGTGAGCTGTGCACCGGCCATAAGCATGATTGAACGCTGGTGGGCAAGATTGAAGTCCTGGAAGCGAAGACGCATGGAGTGGGTGAATGTAGGATCAAGATTGGGATTACCAACTATGATGTTCATGGGGTCCGACATATCAGCCACCGGCTGCAACTGTGTCATGGAGGGCTGCGATGAGCGACCCATATAGTTCATGTTGAATGAGCGCTGCTTGCCAATCTTGAGACGGTAGCGGAGATATGGAGCATAGTTCCAGACCCAGCGTTCGGGAATATTCTTGGCCGAGTTGATAAGATCGATACTGCGGGACATCGAGGGCACAAGCGACATGCCTACGTCAAGGTTATGTGTCTTTGAAACATGCTTGTAACCAACACGGATATCCTGATTGAAATAATCGTTGCGGAAGCGGTTGCTCAGTTCGTCATTGAATATAAGCTGCGAGTAGTCTACTTCAGGGATCGCTCCGGCAGGAGCATCCGGTCCGGGAGCAATCAGAGGATGGTCATATATCAGTTTATCAGCGTTGTTCCAACGGTAGCTGATATTGTAAGCGAAAGTCAGGAAATTGCCCTTTGCCACATTTCCGATAGGCTCAGTCCATGAAAGACGTGCCGAGGCCTGGTCGCTCCATGTATGATTGTCGCCATACTGGTCATAGAGGTCAATCGAGTCATTCAGCAGATAGAATCGGTTGAGAGAATAGCTGTTTTCATATTCACGCACATTTGAATGACTGTAGTTGAGCATCACCGAGAACGAACGGCCACGCTTGCTGCGGAATGAATGGTTGTATATCAGCCGCGCTCCGAATTCAAACGACTTACCGTCAGAGTTCTGATCGTTGAAGCTCCTTCTGACAAGCGTACGCTGTATATCACCGGCACGAACGAACGTTGAGTCAAGGCTGTTGGATATATTGTGATTGTAAGAGAAGTTAGGACGGAAGTCAATGGTATTGAACGAGTCAGGTTTCCATTCCACACGGAAATCGGCCCGGACATTATGTCCGCGGTCACGTGAGTACTTTTTCGTCTGTTCGTAAGAAGATGAATCCGATAGTATATACTCACGGTCACGGCTCATACGGGTGTCACGGTCGCTGTGGGAGTACATCACGTCGCCGCCCACACGAAGCTTGTCGGACTTACCTACATTAAAGTTCAAGCCCAAAGCCTGCGAGGTGTTGACACCGTTATTCCCACCAAACCGGCGGAAACGGCCACCGTTGCTGTCTGTGAAGCCGAGTTCGTTGATATTGTTGAAGTTGCCGAGCAGAGTCACCTGATTATTATTCCAGAAGCGGTTGACATTGAATGTGCCCATATAGCGTTTGTCAGTACCGTAGCCTCCTTCAACGGTTCCGAAATAGCCGTTCTTCATACCCGGTTTGACGGTCAGATTGATCACCGTCTCTTCCTCGCCGTCATCCACGCCGGTGAGCCGGGCCAGGTCGCTCTTGCGGTCCACCACCTGCAGCTTCTCCACCATGTTCACCGGCAGCTTCTTAGATGCCACTTTAGGGTCGTCACTGAAAAACTCCTTGCCGTCTACAAGTATCTTCTTCACTGTCTTGCCATTGGCGGTGATAGAGCCGTCGGTGCCAACCTCCACACCCGGCAGGCGCTTCAGCAGGTCCTCTACCACAGCGTTGGGCTGTGTCTTATATGAGTCAGCGTTGAATTCCACAGTGTCTTCCATCACCTTTACAGCAGTCTTTACACCCTTTACCACCACTTCCTTAAGTTCGATGGATGATTCGAGCAGCTTCATATCGGGTACTGTCACATTGGACGAGCCTACGGTAATATCGGTATATGCATTTTTCAGCCCTATGTATGATGCCTCTACAATATACCGGCCACTTTTAACTCCGGAAAAAACATATACGCCATTGTTATTAGCTTTCACCCCTTTTATAAAAGTAGAGTCCTTGGCCGAAAGCAGACGCATAGTGGCCTGAGGCAAGATTTCGCCATCGCTGTCTGACACCTTGCCCCGCACATCAAGTGCAAGCACAGAGGCCGTTCCTGTCATAAGAAGCACTACAGCGATAATGGCTCTGAAGTGTTTCAACAAATTCATTGGATTCACTGAAAATTAATATTCGTCAAAAATTAATAGTTTTTGTAACGGTTACGATAATGTAGACGATCTTTTTTCACAAAGGTTTAACCGAAACTGAAATTTTTATAAGATTCACAATTCCATGCAGCCCGGACACGAACATTTTATCCGGCCGGATTGTCTTTAAAATAAAGACTATCTGTATGAAAACAAATGTATCTCACGCCAATAAGATGTTACGGGCTGCGGCCGCCGCGCTGACCCTGACCATTCTTCCCCTGCTAAATTCATGCGATGCCGTATGGGGGACATCGCTCGACTATTCAACGGACGGCTATGGCGGAGGCGTGAACCTCGGGCTGTACAGTCCTATATATAATGGATATAACGGCCCGTACTGGTGGAACGGTCCCGGCTACATCCCGTCATGGGGCTACCTGCCCTCACCTCCACCGGTTCGTCCGGGTATAACGGTAAGGCCCACGATCGGGGCTTCGGGCAATGTACGTCCGCCGCAGCGTCCGTCAGTGACACCTCCGGCCAACTCCAATCCGTCGACAGGCACACGTCCCGGTATAAATCCGTCGTGGAATACCAATCCCGGCATACAGCTCCCGGGCAATAACGCCAAACCGGGTGAGGGATTTATGCCATCCAAGCCGGCCAACTCCGGATCATCGACCGGCACCGGTTTACGTCCCGGACGCCACTGATGGGCCGAGGCTTAATATGTGACAGTCTCAGTAAAATACAGACACGTTATTGGGTAGATGGTGGAATTTGCGTATCTTTGCACAAAATAAACCATCAACCAAAAAAGCGTGGAAACCAAATACATTTTCGTTACCGGTGGCGTTGTATCCTCTTTAGGCAAGGGGATTATATCGGCATCATTGGCCTGCCTGCTTAAAGCACGTGGCTTCAGAGTGACCATTCAGAAATTTGACCCTTACATCAACATCGACCCCGGCACCCTCAATCCATACGAGCACGGAGAATGCTATGTGACTGTCGACGGCCATGAGGCTGACCTCGACTTAGGCCACTACGAACGTTTCACCAACGTCCAGACCACACGTGCCAACAACGTCACCACCGGACGCATCTATCAGAGCGTAATCGACAAGGAGCGCCGTGGCGACTATCTGGGTAAGACCGTTCAGATCATTCCCCACATCACCGATGAGATAAAGCGCAATGTGAAGCGCCTTGGCAAAACCGGCGATTATGACTTCATCATCACTGAGATTGGCGGCACGGTAGGTGACATCGAATCACTCCCCTATCTGGAAAGCGTGCGTCAGCTCCGCTGGGAACTCGGCGACAACGCCCTATGCGTACACCTGACCTACGTACCTTACCTGAAAGCAGCCAAGGAACTGAAAACAAAGCCCACGCAGCACTCCGTAAAGCAGCTTCAGGAAGTAGGCATACAGCCCGATATCCTTGTGCTCCGTACCGAGCGGGAAGTTCCCACCGGAATGCTCCGCAAGATAGCGCAGTTCTGTAATGTGGATGTAGATGCTGTGGTGCAGTCCATTGACCGTCCCTCGATCTACGAAGTGCCTATTGCCATGCATGAGCAGCATCTTGACGAGATAGTCTGCCGCAAGATGGATGTACCCGTCAATGGCGAACCCCACATGGCACCCTGGATGCACTTCCTCGAAAAGATGTACAATGCTACTGAAGAGGTGACCATAGGCCTCGTAGGAAAATACGTAGAGCTGCAGGATGCCTACAAGTCAATCAACGAATCGCTTTTCCAGGCTGCCACATACAATGACCGCCGCCTGAAACTCGTGTATATCCATAGCGAGAAGCTCGATAACTCCAACGTCGACGAAAAGCTCCGCGACATGGACGGTGTGATCATAGCCCCCGGATTCGGACAGCGCGGCATAGAGGGCAAATTCGTGGCTCTGAAATGGTGTCGCGAACATGACATACCCACCTTCGGAATATGCCTCGGCATGCAGTGTATGGTCATCGAGTTTGCCCGCAACGTGCTCGGACTGCCAGACGCCAACTCCACCGAGATGAACCCCAACGCCGCCGACAATGTGATCGACCTGATGGAAGAACAGAAGAGCATCTCCAACATGGGCGGCACCATGCGTCTCGGCGCCTATGAATGCACTCTGCTCCCTGACAGCATCACGGCATCGGCCTACGGATCAACAGATATCAAGGAGCGCCATCGTCACCGCTTTGAATTCAACAATGACTACCGCAGCCGTTTTGAAGCTGCCGGCATGCGCTGTGTAGGTGAGAATCCTGCCACACACCTTGTTGAAGTTGTCGAGATTCCCGGCAAGCGCTGGTGGGTAGGCACACAGTACCATCCTGAATATACCAGCACGGTACTTAACCCCAACCCTCTCTTCCTCTCTTTCATCCGTGCGGCCATAGCCTACGGTGAGGAACGTAACATTGAAAACGCAGCAACAAAATAATTACCAATGGATAAAAATACCATCTGGGGCATGCTCCTCATGGGTGCCGTGATACTCGGCTTCATGTGGCTCAACCAGCCCTCGGCCGAACAGCGCGCGCAAATGGAAAAAGAGGCGCGTGAACTTGCCGAGGCCCAGGCTGCCAAGGACACAAACCCCGCCAACGTTCTTACGCCTGACTCTGTCAGTGCCGCCGAACGCACCACTATCGCAGCTACAGTTGCCGAACTGGGCAGCGCCAACGCCGAATCAGGCGAACGCACTCTGACCGGCAAGGATTGCAGCATATCACTTTCAGCTGACGGAACACTCTCCGGAGCAGTCACTCTGACTGACGGCACACAGGTACCGGTCGCTGACATCATCACAGCCAACTACGGCGCTCTGCAACCGGCTAAAGCGGCTCAGGCCGTGAGCATCATGCGCAAAGCGCTTGCCGATGCAGCCCGTTATCGCGGATTTGCCCGATATCTGCACGGCGATTCAACCACCGTTGAACTCAAGAACAAGGACCTGACACTTGCCATATCCAATAAAGGTGGTGCCATATCCCGCGCGGCCCTGAACGAGTATAACACCTACGATTCAACAGCCGTGACTCCCATAGCTCCGCTCAATGACAGCTATGGATTCATACTCACCTCAGCCAACCAGCGCTTTGACACCCGCGAGTTCTACTTCACTCCGGTGCAGGAAAGCGACTCCACCGTGCTTATGAACCTCGAGCTCGGCGACGGCGCCACATGGGGCATACGCTACACCCTGCCCGCCGAAGGATATCTTGTGAAGATGGATATCGTACAGCAGGGAATGCAGAATGTGATTCCCACCAGCGTTGCCACAATTGACTTTGTATGGAACCAGCGCATGGACCGCAACGAAGAGGGTATAATGTTCGAACAGCGCAATTCAGGCCTCTACTACATGTTTGCCAACGGCGATGTCGACAACCTGAAAGAGAGCGGTGCCGAACGCAAGGAACTCACCGAACGTCTGAAATGGATAGGCTACAAGAACCAGTTCTTCTCAGCCGTAATAGTACCTACCACAACATTTGCCACTGCGGATCTTGACACCGAAGAGCTTGAAGGCAACAAGGACTACATCAAGCGCCTGTCGACACATGCCACTATGGATTACTCCTCAACCGAGGCCAATCCGGCATCGTTCACACTGTTCCTCGGCCCCAACTCCTATCCTCTGCTCTCCGATCTGCAGAACAGCATAGCTCCTGATGAGGATCTGCATCTGACGAAGCTGATACCGCTCGGATGGTCGCTGTTCCGCTGGATCAACACCCTTATCGTGATTCCGGTATTTGACCTTCTGGGCCGATTCATATCCAACTACGGCATAATAATCCTGCTGCTCACTATCTTTATCAAGATAATACTCTTCCCGTTCACTTACAAGAGCTATATGTCACAGGCCAAGATGCGTGTCCTGGCTCCCGACATCAAGGCTATCAATGAAAAATACTCCGGTAAGGAGAACGCAATGAAGCGTCAGCAGGAAACCATGGCACTCTACTCACGCGCCGGCGCCAGCCCCTTCTCAGGCTGTCTGCCCATGCTGCTCCAGATGCCTATCCTTATAGCCATGTTCAATTTCTTCCCCTCGGCCATAGAGCTGCGAGGCGAGTCATTCCTTTGGGCAAAGGATCTATCGGCACCTGACGCCATTGTCAGCTGGACCACCAACATTCCGTTCATATCATCGACATTCGGCAACCATATCAGCCTCTTCTGTCTGCTGATGACTGTGGTAAACATCATTTACACCCGCATCAACATGCAGAATCAGCCCGGCAATGACGCCATGCCAGGAATGAAATGGATGATGTACCTGATGCCGCTGATGTTCCTCGTGTTCTTCAACAACTATGCATCAGGCCTCAGCCTCTACTATTTCCTTTCGCTTCTTATCACCATAGCCCAGACATTCATCTTCCGCCATGTGGTAAGTGAGGAAAAAGTACGCCAGACAATGCGTGAAAATGCCAAGAAACCTAAGAAAAAGAGCGGTTTCATGGCTCGTCTTGAAGAAGCGCAGCGTCAGCAGCAGGCCATGCTCCGTGAGCAGGAGAAACAGCGTGCCAAACGCCGCCGCTGATAAGCGATATTATTAAAAGTTCCTATAACCCAACAGGCCCGATGGAAGTAGCTCCACCGGGCCTGCTGCACATATCATATATGCGGTGTCATATCTATAACGAACTGTAGGACGGCGTGAATGTATCAGCCACACGCGGATCGCCCGAAGTGATTCCTCGTTTGAACCACTTGACTCTCTGCGATGATCGCCCATGATTGAAGCTCTCAGGCATCTCCCGCCCATAGGCTTTCCGCTGCAGATAGTCATCGCCTATCTTTGAGGCTACATCGATGGCTTCCTCTATATCTCCATCCTCAATGGAACCGAACATGGCATTGTCGCGGTTGGCCCATACACCGGCATAGCAATCGGCCTGCAGCTCCAGGCGGACACTCACTTTATTTGCCTCGCTCTCCGACAGACGGTTCATCAGCGAATGCGCCTCGTCAAGCGTGCCGAGCAGATTCTGCACATGGTGGCCTACTTCATGGGCTATGACATAGGCATACGCGAAATCGCCTCCGCCCCCGATGTCACGCTCCATATATTTGAAAAAGTCAAGGTCAACATACACAGTGCGGTCAGCCGAACAGTAGAACGGTCCGGTCTGCGAGGTGGCGTTGCCGCATCCTGACGATACCTCGCCATGGAAAAGCACCAACCGCGGGCATTCATATTCGCCCCAGCCCTGACGCCGGAATTCCTCAGTCCAGACATCCTCGGTGCCGGCCAGCACTTTCGACGCTATGTCGGCCAGACGTTCATCCTCGGGAGTGCTTACATACTCGGTATTGTCGCCTGACATTACCCCACTCTGCATGCCGCCTAACACGTTGGAAAGGACATCGCCTATACTTCCTCCTGACAGCAGGGTTATCAATCCTGCCGCAAGTATACCTAAAATACCGCCTCCTATACCTATGGAGCGGCCTGACAGCATGCGACGGTCATCCACATTACTGCTTCGTCTGCGTCCGTTTAATCTCATTGTAATGCTATGTTTTTATATGTATAACAACACAGCGGGCCGCAATTCCTAATCTGAAGGAATGACGGCCCGCCATATTTATAAGTTTGATTCCGGAATTATTCTTCTGTAAGAATAGAAGGAGCGGTGTATGTACGTGAGGCAAGCTCCTGATCAAGCATGTAGAGACCCATTCCATCCTCGCCGATAAGTGAGAACTTATCAATCAGTGTACGGGCATTGTCCTCCTCTTCAACCTGCTCGGTCACGAACCATGCCAGACGGTCGCGGGTGGCATAGTCATGCTCACTCTCAGCCATTGCAAACAGATTGTTGATAAGGGCGGTCACCTTCTTTTCATGTTCGAGGGTTGCCTTGAATGCGTCAAGAGCTGAAGCCCATGTTGTAGGAACGGCATCAACAGCCTTTAGCTCCACACGTCCGCCGCGCTGGTTAATATAGTTCATGAATACACGGGCGTGAGCCAACTCCTCGCGGTACTGGATGTAGAACCAGTTGGCTATGCCCTTGCGGCCTTCAGCCTCAAAGTGCATTGACATTGAGAGATATAGGTTGGCCGACCACATTTCGGCATTGATCTGCGCATTGAGCGCGTCCTGAATGTTGTTGCTGAGCATGATATATTTCAGTTAAATATTAACGCCACAAAATTAATAATTTCGTGGCGTTATTCTTAAGTTTTAGTGAATTATTTACTATCGCAGGATTTTACTCCTCAAGGTCACGCGGGATAGCCACAAGTTTCAGGCCTGCACGCTCGATAAACGATGTTATAGTCTTACGCACGCGGTCATCGGGGAGGTCGGCATTAATGCGGCGCAGCGCATTGAACACAGAGGTCCCGCTCTGATACACATGGCGGTAAGCCTTTGCCACTTCATCGACTTCATCCTCCGTATATCCATGCTTGCGCAGGATAACGGCGTTAACACCGAAATAAGCAGCCGGATTATGTGCCATGATCACAAACGGAGGCACATTGCCGCTTATACGGCATCCGCCCTTGATAAGAACCCACTCGCCTACAGTGCTCTTCTCATGCAGGATAACGCCTGATGACAGGATTGAGCATTCACCTATCTCAGCATCGCCGGCTATAGTGACATCATTGCCTATCACTGAGCTGCCTTTGATAACAGTATCATGCCCGATATGGCTCTCGGCCATGATGAAGCAGTCATTACCGACACGTGTACCCTTCTCGGCGGTTATGCCACGGTTGATGATAACATGCTCACGAATCACATTGTTATCGCCGATGTAGCAGTAGCTCGGCTCACCTTTCCATCGGAAATCCTGAGGATCGGCGCCTATTATAGAGCCTTGGTACACCTTATTGTTCTTACCCATACGGGTACCGGACATGATGCTTGCATAGGGCATTATTTCACAGTTGTCACCAATCTCCACATTTGCGTCAACAAACGCGAAGGGATGAATCTTGACATTCTGGCCTAACTTGGCCTGAGGGTCAACATGAGCTAACGGGCTTATCATGGTAAATGCTTTTAAAGGAGTTGTTCATTATCGTCCGCCGCCAAGAGCCTGATACAGGTTGATGACAGCACGGGCGCTGTTATTACGGCTGGCAAGCATACCCATCTGCGCCTGCAGCAGATTGCTCTGTGCGGTAAGCACTTCAAGATATGTGGTACCGGTCTGCGTGTTCAAAGATAGCAAAGTTTTGGTAATATCAACAGCACTCTGCAGATTTTCCACCTGTTTTTCCAGCAAAACATACTTTTCTTCAGCTTTTGAGTAAAGAGTCATGGCATTGCTGACCTCGGCGGAAGCATTCATAAGAGAATACTCGAAATTGTTGAGAGCCTGCTTCTGCTGAATCTTTGCAGCTTCCAGATTGGCGATATTTGTACCACGCGAGAAGATAGGCACAGCCAAAGAGCCGGCAAGCTGGATGAAGAATTTACCGGGATTCATCACCATAGAACCGAGCATATTGGTGAATCCGCCGTTGGCAGTGATATTAAGTCCGGGATAGAAAGCCGCGCGGGCTATGTTGGTATTGTAGTAAGCTGATGCAAGCGAATACTCGGCGGCACGCACGTCAGGACGTGCGGCAAGCTCACGCATCGGGATGCTCTCACGATATATGGCGGGCACCTGAAGCTGGGCTTCGGAGCTTACGGTCCATTTCTGAGGCATCACGCCAAGAAGAAGCGACATAGAGTTATAGAGTTCATCGAGGCTTACCTCAAGGTCTGTGATTGAGGCCAGAATACCATAGTACTGAGCCTGACTCTGCACTACCGCATCCTCGCGCACTGTACCGGCTTCCTTCAGGTCCTTCATTGTCTGAACGGTTTCAGCCCAGTTGAGCGCTGTGGCACGGCTAAGATCAAGCGAGCCCTGAACATACGCTATGCTGTAGTAAACATTGGCAACGGCTGATATAATCTGCGAGCGGGCTGCCTGGGCATACTCCCGTGTCTGGAGCAAGGCTACCTGCTGGGCACGCTTCGAGTTAAGAAGACGACCAAATATATCCACCTCCCAGCTTACCTGAAGAGGAAGCTGATATGTCTTGCCCCATGAAGATCCGTCGACAAAATACTTTGACAATGCACCGTTGGGAGCAAATGCCACCGACGGGAGATAGTTAAGTTTGGCTCCTTTAAGGCGGGCCTGCGCTATCTCGACATTAAGCTGTGAATTACGCAGGTCAATGTTATTGGCGAGCGCCTGACGTATAAGGTCGGCAAGAACAGGATCGGTAAACACCTGTTCCCAGCGCAGATTGCCAAATGCAGCGCTGTCAACACCGGCTTTCACAGCTTCGGAATACTCCTTGGTGAGCGCTGAATCCTCCGGCATCTCAAACTTCTTGTACAGATTGCAGCTGCCGAGCGCTGCGGCGCTCAGCAGTGCAACTGCGGAATTCAAGATTATCTTATTTATTTTCATACTTTTATTCATGAATTGTATTATTGCATCTAATCATGCCTCATATCAGCGTGAGTACTGTTCGATCTCACTCTCAATACCGGCATTGTCGGTATCGGCCCACTTCATCGGGGTGAATTTCTCCTGAATCCACTGGAAGGCCACGAACAGGGCGGGCACCAGGAAGATCTGGAATATCATACCGATAAGCATACCACCGACGGAACCGGTACCGAGGGCACGGTTACCGTTGGCACCTACACCGGATGCGAACATCATCGGGAGCAGACCGATAATCAGCGCCAGCGAGGTCATGAGGATGGGTCGCAGACGGGCGGCTGCACCCTGGATGGCGGCGTTGACAATCGACATGCCGTGCTTGCGGCGTTCAAGGGCGAACTCCACGATAAGGATGGCGTTCTTGGCCAACAGACCGATAAGCATGATGAGCGCAATCTGCAGATAGATATTGTTGGAGATATCGCTGAGGTCGGCGAAGATGAACGAGCCCATAAGGCCGAACGGAACTGAAAGGATAACCGCCCACGGGAGCAGATAGCTTTCATACTGGGCCGACAGCAGCAGATAGACGAAGAGCAGACAGAGTCCGAAGATCATGGCTGTGGTATTGCCTGATGAGCTGGCCTCTTCTCGTGTCATACCTGCATATTCGTAGCCATAGCCCTGGGGCAGAGTCTGAGCAGCCACACGTTCGATAGCGGCAAGAGCGTCGCCCGATGAATAGCCGGCTGCAGGAGTACCTGATACGGATATTGACTGGAACATGTTGAAGCGGTTCAGAAGGTCAGGACCGTATACACGTGAGAGAGTCACGAAGTTGGATATGGGAGCCATCTCACTTCCGTTGCGCACCTTGATGCTCTGCAGTGTCTCGGGCGACACACGGGCTTCGGGCGAAGCCTGCATCATCACGCGGTAGATCTTACCGAAGCGGTTGAAGTTTGACACATACATACCGCCGTAGTAGCCCTGAAGGGTCGACAGGATTGTCTGGGGAGAGAGACCGGCCTGCTTGGCCTTGGCAGCATCGATATCCACCAGATACTGCGGGAAGGTGGGGTTGAAGGTGGTGTAGGCCATCTGAATCTCGGGCTGCTGGTTGAGTGCTCCGAGGAAGCCCATCACTACATTGTAGAATGCGTTGATGTCACCGCCGGTCTTATCCTGCATCTTGATTTCAAAACCGTTGGTCACCGAGTAACCGGATATCATAGGCGGAGCGAAAATCATCACACGTCCGTCCTTGATATACTTGCCGGTAAGGCCGTAAAGCTGCTGTATGATAGCATCGGAGCTTTCATCCTTGCCACGCTCGGCCCAGTCCTTAAGCTTGATGATGAATGTACCGTATGTGGCACCCTGACCTGCAAGGAAGCTATAGCCGTTAATCATCTGACGGTCCTGGATAGCGGGAATCTTGGCCATAAGTGAGTCAACCTGAGCCAGCACTTCGCCTGTACGTTCCTGTGATGTGCCCGGAGGCATGTCAATCATACAGAAAATAGTACCGGTATCCTCATTAGGCACAAGTGCGGTAGGTGTGATGCTCATAAGCCATACCAGCACACCGATCGAAACACCTACGATGCCGAACGATGTCACCTTGTGATTCACAAAGAATTTCACACCTTTCTTATACTTGTTGAGCTGTGCGTCATAGAAAGTGTTGAACCACATGTGGAAGCGGCCCACGAAGGTTTTCTTCTTGGAATGGTTTTCATCATGAGGCTTCAGGAACACAGCGCAGAGAGCCGGCGACAGAGTCAACGCATTGATAGCGGAGAATCCGATGGAGATAGCCATCGTCAGACCGAACTGCTGATAGAATGTACCTGATGTACCGGGCATGAACGACACGGGGATGAACACAAGCATCATTACAAGGGTGATGGAGATGATGGCGCCGCCTATCTCGTTCATGGCATCGATAGAGGCCTTGCGCGCACTCTTGTAGCCCACGTCGAGCTTGGCATGCACGGCCTCCACCACCACAATCGCGTCGTCCACCACAATGGCGATGGCAAGCACGAGAGCCGAGAGGGTGATGAGGTTGATCGAGAAGCCGATGAGGTTCATGAAGAAGAATGTACCCACGAGAGCCACAGGGATGGCGATGGCGGGGATGATGGTGGAACGGATATCCTGAAGGAAGATGTAAACCACGAAGAACACAAGGATAAAGGCCTCGATAAGAGTCTGTATCACATGGTGGATTGAAGCATAGAGGAAGTCATTGTTATTCATCGGGATAGCGATGGCCAGGCCTTTGGGCAGGTCCTTCTTGATATCGTCGACGAATGCAAGACAGTCATTGATAATCTGTGTAGCGTTCGAACCTGCAGTCTGGAACACAATGGCCATAACCGAAGGACGTCCGTTAAGATTACCGTGGAAGCCGTATGTAACACGTCCGAGTTCAATCTCAGCAACATCTTTCAGACGGAGCACTTCACCGTTAGCGTTTGCACGTATAACGATGTTCTCAAATTCCTCCGGCTGAACAAGGCGACCGCGATACTTCATCACGTACTGGAAGGTCTGGTTGCCCTGTTCGCCGAATGCACCGGGAGCAGCCTCAACGTTCTGCTCGGCAAGTGCAGCCGAAATATCCTCAGGCATGAGGCTGTACTGGGCCATTACCTCGGGCTTGAGCCATATACGCATAGAGTAGTCGGCACCCATCACCATCACGTCGCCCACACCCTGGATACGCTGCATCTGGGGCACGATGTTGATCTTCATGTAGTTTTCGATGAACTCCTCGTTGTAGGTGCCGTCCTCGTCATAAAGGCTGACACCGACAAGCATCGAGGTCTGACGCTTCTGGGTGAGCACACCCACCGTGTTACCTCGGCAGGAAGAAGGCTCTGGGCCTTGGCCACACGGTTCTGCACGTCGACGGCAGCCATGTCGGGGTCAAAGCCCTGCTCGAAATATACGTTGATGGTGGCCGAACCGGTGTTGGTGGCGGTCGACTCCATGTAGGTCATGCCCTCGGCACCGTTGATCGACTCCTCGAGAGGGGCGATCACGGAGTTGAGCACGGCCTGGGCGTTGGCACCCTGATAGGTGGTGGTCACGGAAATGGTAGGCGGCGCGATGTCCGGGAACTGGGTGATAGGCAGCGAGAACAATCCGATCAAGCCCAGCAGCACAATAAATATTGATATAACCGTGGATAGTACCGGACGGTTAATAAATGTATCAAGTTTCATTTTAGATTCTTAAATTCTGATGTTCACAGTTTTTATCCCGATGACACTGATTATTTGCCGGCAGCGGCCTGCTGCTGGGCAGCTTCAGCCTGCTTGGCGCGCTCTGCTGCATCAACGGGTTTGATAACAAGACCATCTTTTACCACGGTACCGATACCCTCTACGGCAATACGGTCGCCGGCATTGAGGCCTGATGTTACCACGAAGTTCTTACCGTCATTGTTCTCAGCTACAGTGATAGGAACAGAAACAACCTTGTTAGAGTCATTGACAACATATACGAAGCGACGGTCCTGAAGCTCGTAGGTTGCTTTCTGAGGTATCACAATCACGCTTTCGGATACATTGGGCATAACCACATTGCCTGTGCTGCCGCTGCGGAGCATTCCTGAAGGATTGTTGAACAGGGCACGTACGCTTGCGGCACCTGTGCTGGTATTGATCACACCTGACACGGTAGCCACCTTACCTGTGGTAGGATACATTGTTCCGTCTGAAAGGCGAAGCTGCACCAGAGGCAGTGAATCGATGGCAGCAGCCATTGAACGTGTACCGCCGTTGGTAAGACGGAGCAGGTCCTTTTCAGTAAGTGAGAAGTAAGCATACACCTCTGAGTTGTCAGAGATTGTGGTGAGCGGCTGTGCTGATGACGGAGAGGCCAGCGAACCTTCGCGGTTGGGTATCGAGCCTACCACGCCATTTGAGGGAGCGGTAACAACAGTGTATGACAGATTCTTGCGGGCGCTGGCAAGTGACGCCTGAGCCTGAGCAAGAGCAGCCTGTGCATTTGAAAGAGTATTCTGGGCCAGCTGATACTCGTACTGGCTTATGATATTCTTCTCAAGAAGCTGACGCTTGGTGTCAGCAGTGATCTGAGCTGTATTAACGGCAGTCTGTGCTGAACGGACTGCAGCGGCGGCCTGATCGACTGCGGCTTGAAATTGTACCTGGTCAAGTGTAAACAGAGTCTGGCCCTTAACTACCTGCTGGCCTTCCTCTACATGAACTTTAGTTATAAATCCGGTCACCTGGGGACGGATCTCGATATCCGTCTTACCCTTGATCTGGGCCGGGAAGGTGCTTTCTACTTCTGAATTACCCAAACTCAGAGTCATAGTGGCTATTTCGGGGGCCTGTGCCTGTGGCTGCTCTTGCTTTCCGCCACATGAGCTCAAGGTCATAACCGATACGCCTGCCGCGATAATGGCGGCTACTTTAATGACATTTACATTCATACTGATTACAAAAAAATTCTATTTTTACCTTATGATTTATATTATTCCTGTTAAAATATTTTTTTAGCGATGCAAAGTTACTCAACTACTTTCGCTAAATTTATGACATTTATCATATCTTCTCCTGCAATTAAGTAAGATTAACGTTTTAAGCTGAACTTACGGACGTATAGTGCAGAATTTCACATAACTGTATAGCGCTATTAACAGATACAGCAAGAGGCCGCGAATCCCGAAAGAGATACGCGGCCCCGAATATTTATAGCGGGAAATTACTTCTGTATTATCTCATAGATAGTGGCTGTTCCTTCAAGAGTGCAGCGCACTGCATCCTTGGCGAAGTTGACAGTAGCAAACGGTCCGGTAACTTTAGCGGTGGCTACCACTTTACCCTTCTTGTCATACTGGGTAAGTGTCAGAGGTGAGTTATGACGGGCAGTAAGCAGAATAATGGCGCTGGCCTCCGGACGACGGTCGAATGAAAGTTCACCTGCATGTGAATAAGCGGTTGCAGGATTGCGGTCAAATGCTGACAGAGCACCCTTCATGTCGGTTGTGGTCAGATTCAGTCCGAGATTCTCAGCAGTTACAGGATTGACATTGAATGTGCGTATAGCTGCATAGTTACGCTTGCCTGAGGGCAGACGCTTCAGACGCACGTAGCGTGCGTTGACAGGCTCGCCGTTCCAATCAATGATGTATGTATTCTTGAGGCTGTCAGTCAGCGCAGTCCAGTTCTTACCATCGGCAGAGGCTTCGAGCATCACATGTTCGAAGTAGTCGACATCATCCACTGAGTTACGGCCCTGATGGATGTTGACATTCTTCACGGGAACCACTTCTCCCAGATCGATACCGATCCAAGAGTCATTGCGCTGGCTCTGGGCTGAAGTGTAATAAGTGGTGGTATCATTGTCAAGCATGAGCTTTGACAGAGTAGTGCGGATGTTGGGGAATGAACTTACGCCATGATATATGGCAGGCAGTGAGCCGGTAAGATTCTTGTAGTAATCATACAGCATGGCATCCATGGCCTTTTCATAGAAGGGCTGGAGCTTCATTGTTCCGCTCTTGTGGGCTTCATAGTCGGCACGGTCCTGCTTTGACATCAGATTGTCAATATAAGCGCCCCAGAATATTGAGTCGTTTCCGGCCTCGAATGTCTTGATAAGCTCAAGAGTGCGGAGTCCACGCTGTCCGAGTTTGGCAAACTCATCAAGCCACGGATTGAGTTCCTTGAGGAGCTGCTTGTTGTCACAGCCGGCCTTAATCTTGGCGGGAGCGGCGGCAACACGTTCAAATTCAGCTTTCAGATCCTGGAACTGTGCAGGGCTGTAGTTATTGTAGGGGAAAGTAACTGTCTCCCATGATTCATCGCGGCGATAACCGGTTTCGGTATCGGCTGAATGAATGGCAAATGTACGGTAGGCATCGGCGGCAGCGGGCATCATGTACTGCAGGCCACGTTCCCAGTTGTCAATAGGATTGTATGCCTTCTGATTCCAGGCATAGTCAGCCACACCGTAGAGAGCCAGCTTCGAAGCTTCGCCATGTTCCATGGGGTTGCTCTCGATACCGATCACTTCATTGGGGGTAAGGTTGGGGTCAAGTCCGTAGGTGGGACCCTGCAGGATAATGTTGCGGCAATAGTCGGTCACGGGGAAGTTCCACCAGAACAGAGCGGGACGCTTGATGCGCGAATCAACGAATTCCATTGTCTCAGGGGTAAGGTCGCTGCACACTACCTTACCTGTCCAGAACACCTCAGCCTTCGGATTGAGTTCCTCACCATAGATGGCGAGCTGACCGGTAGGACGTGGATTGGCCCAGAGTTCGGTATAGTCGGTGGGGCAAATCATCAGGTTGGTCACATCGCCTTTCTTATCGACGAAATCACGTGTGAGGTCATTGATAAGGGCAGCCTGCTTGTGTGAGTCGGTACCGATACCTGAGATATCGTCAAAGAATATTGCAAATGAACGCACACCGAGATCATACATCATGTCAAGCTTGTTGACAAGGCTGTCATAGTCAGCCTTATCCCAGCGGATATCCTGTCCGGGGTGGATGGCCCACACAAAGTTGACACGATTACGCTTACATGCCTCTACAAGTTCATGTATCTGCTTAGCCTCAGCTTCAGGATAAGGCAGACGCCAGTGAGGTGAGCTATGATAGGGGTCATCTTTCGGGCCGAAGATATAGTCAGTCATCTTATTGCGGCCATAGAAGTCAATCAATGACAGGCGCACTTCATGTGACCAAGGATTGCCATAGAATCCTTCTACCACACCACGGTAAGGGAGGTCAGGATAATCATTGATCACCATCATGGGGAGTTCATTGCCACCTTTGGCAACATCACTCGCCAGAATCTGGCGGAGTGTCTCAAGTCCGTAGAATGCACCACGCTCGTCGTAGCCTGTGATGGTAATATCTTTTGGACCGATATTGAGCAGATAAGCGCCGCTTACCTCCTTGACACCGGCTTTTTTAGCCGCTTTAGCGCCGAAGTCGATAGTCAGTTTGATACCTTTGGGGGCCTGACGCAGAAATCCAAGATCGTTGGCAAAAGCCTTTTTCTTGTCCACTACTTTAAAGCCTCCCGATGCATTCAGCACGCCTGTATTGGGGCGCTCAATGCTATGCGGAGTGGGGTTTATCACTAAGCCCTTATGGTCCACTTTATGACCGGGGACTTTGTTGAACTGCTGAATTTCACCACGCTGCGAAGTGAGGTCAAATTCATCAGCCATAGCCGGCTGTGGCCATGCCAAGAGGGCTGCGGCAGCTATGCCGAGGCCCTTAAGAGCAGTCATGCCATACTTCATAGATAATATAATTTGTTTAGTTCATGATATTTTTACAAATATACTACAAAAAAATGGAGCGCGGCCATTACTATGCTCCATTTTATTAATTTTTTAGAACTGAGGCTATTTATAAGTCAGTAAAAACGAAGAAGTACCTCCGGCAAAAGCCGAAGGCACTTCCTACTTTTTACAGGGATTTTAGAATTTCAATACATTCAGTTTCTTATCCACAAGCATACCGTCGGTCACCTGCTTCGGGGCGCCGCCACGCTTGCGGGCCTTGAACTTGAGCACGAACAGAGTCACATCTCCGTCAATGGCTTTCTTCTCACCTACATTTACGAATGTGGGATAGAGCGCCTTCTGTCCGGATGTGTGCAGACGGTCATAGGTAAGATTTTCCATTCCGGCAACAGCTACCGGCTCAACGCCTACAAATTCCCAGCTCTGCTGGTCATAAGGGATAGCCATGGATATGGCATTGACTGATTTAAGACCCTTGCCGGTCACGGGAATAGAGAGTGTGTCGCCTGCGGCAAAACGTGCCGTGGGGATATCAATGCTCACCGTACCTGCAAGCGGAGCGGCATAATCGTCGGCTTCCACTCCGCCATCCAGACGGATAGCCACATTCGATATATCGTAAGCATCGATCAGACCGTTGCGGTTGATATCACCGTTGCTTATATAACCCTCGAAGTCGGAATCGCCTGAACGCAGGCCGGTGTAATTGGTGTACGATGTCAGGTCATTGGAGTCAATCTTTCCGTCATTGTTAATGTCGCCGGGCAGATAGCTTTCAGTTCCCGGCACCTTGAAGACGTATATCTCACGACCCGAGCCATAGTTGCCTACGCCCTGTGTCACGGTCATCTTCACATAACGGGCTTTCGGCTGATTCTTGAACAGGAATTCCTTCGGCTCTTCCTTGCGTTTCCATTCGAAGGAATCTACCGGTGTCCAATGCTCCTTGTCAAGACTTACCGATATCTGTCCGCGCAGAATTGTACCGTTGCCGCCATCCTGACGTGAAAGATACTGGAGCTTGTCAAGAGTGTTGACGCTCTGAAGATCCATGACAAGGTCAAACGGTATGGCATTGGCACGATAACGTGTATGGAACATATCGCCTGTTTCAGCGAAGTCAAACAGACGGCTCACCTCAAATCCAGGCTGAATCTCAGCTGACACCTCGCCACGTATGCCTCGTATGGCATGTTCGAGCGGATTGGTGGCTGTGCGGGCCGAAAACTCTGCCCAGTCCGATGCCCCGTCGGCATTCACGGCTCTTACACGGAATGAATAGGGTGTATCGGGGGTCAGGTCCTCAAACAGAAGTTCTGTACCGCGGATATTTGTATAGGGAAGTCCGCCGAACTCTATTTCATAATAATCGGCATTGGCCACAGGTGTCCATGACGGAGTCAGCGTGTAGGGACCTACATTTTCTTCCTTTACAGCAGCAACCGGTGCGGTCAGGGAGCCGTGCGATGCGGCCATCGATGCAGCCGGGTTAAGTTCAAAACCTTTGACGGTCACAGTCATGGCATTTTCATTGACATTGACCGGAGCAAGTTTTACCATAAGCTGCGGATTGCGGCGTATCTCCACCTTGGCGAAATCAGCCCCTTCTGTAGCAAACCGGTTCATGTCAGGAGCGGCATCATAGAAGTAAACATCACCTCCCTGCTCCAGCTCGCTGAGCGAATTGACCTTGGTGAGCTTGACGTTACGTCCGCCAATCCGGGCAGCCACGCTCTTCGGTTCACGGCTAACGTTGATGATAAGTTCTGTAGCCTTTACAGGTTCATAGCCATTGTAATTTCCTTCTGAGGCAGCGATGTCGACTCGCAGTTCACCGCGACGGGCATCGGCGTCCGAACTTATACGGGTGACTACCTGCGCCGTACCTGAACGATACTGTTCAGTGGTGCCGTCGTCATCGTACTGCGTCATCGATGATTGTCCCGAGGGGTAAAGCTCGTATATGCGCAGAGCCTTGTCAATAGCGGCAGGATTGTTGTTGGGATTCACCATAGGGATGATAGCTCCGGCTTTCACAAACACAGGGAGCTTCCACAGAGGTGCGTCAAAACTGTTCAGCACTACGCCACCGTAATATTTCTGACCTGAGAAATAATCAAACCATTCCCCTTCAGGCAGATATATGCCGTTGCGGATATCATTGCCCAGCGTATCGGCGGCAGTGGCCTGATAGATGGGAGCCACAAGGAATGACGGACCGTACATATACTGATAGCGTGTGGCCGTTCCGTGGGTATAGTCCGATGGATAGTCGAGGAACATGGCTCTGATAAGCGGCATGCTGTCAACAGCCTGACGGGCATAGGTATATGTGTAGGGAAGCAACTGCGATTTCAGCTTCAGGTACATACGGTTGATTGATGTGGCCGGCTCGCCGAGCGCATGCGGATATTTCGGATTGGAGCCCCAGCCGTCCATGTTGAGCTGCATGGGCGAGAAGGTTTTCCACTGGAAGTCACGTGTGTTCACAACAGGATTCTTACCTCCGAATATACCGTCCATATCCGATGATATATTGGGCTGACCGGAGAGTCCCGAACCTATATATGTCGGGATGTGGAAGCGGATATATTCCCATTCGCCGCCTGTCTGGTCGCCGCTCCATACGCCGGCATAGCGCTGTGTTCCGGCCCAGCCGTCAAGCGATATGATGAACGGACGTGCATCATTGCCGTAGTAAGGCATTATCTCACCCACGTCGGCCACGCCGTTGAGTCCGAATGAATAGCCGGCTCCTACCCAAGCCACATCAGTCTTGAGCACTCGCACTCCGGCATCGCGCACCTCCTTGACGATGTCGCGCTGCAGCAGGGCGCTCACCTCAGGCTTCGGATGGAGGTCGCTCTGTGTCCAGAGGCCTATCTCCACACCTTTGCTCCGGGCATAGTCGCCAAATTCTTTAAGGTTCTGTATATTTCCATCCAGAGTTTCAGTCTGGCCGTAACCTGCTCCGTATCCGTCATTGGGAAGCACCCAGCCCAGAGGCATATCATGATCGGCATACCGGTCGACTACGGCACGGGCCGAGAACTGGTAGTTATCTTTTTCGCCGTTAAGTGATTCTTTGATACCGCCGTTGTCGCGCTGGCTCTCCTTATAGCGCTTTCCGTCCTCAAACAGGATACCCTTTTCGTCCTCCGCCCAATAGTCGCGGTTATAGGCATTGAGATGCCCCTGATAGAACCCGAATTTCGGCATCAGCACCGGATTGCCTGTAAGCTGATAGAAATCGCCCAGCAGCTCTGAAGGGGTGGGGCTTACCATCATGAACATATCAAGATAGTCTGAATCATGACTTAGGCTGACCTGACCCGGCTGAGTGGCGCCGAAATCATACTTGCCTTTACCGAAAGTGTGGAACATGACGCCATAACCGTCAGTCGACCAATAGAAGGGAGTAGGCGAGGCTACTCCTCCGTCAGTCCAGCTGTTCTGATTCTCAATAGATATCACTTTCCCCTTATGTGAGAAGCGTCCGTTCTGCACACCTCCTCCATAGAAGTACTCACCGGGGCGCTCTGCAAGAGTCACCATGGCTTTCCCTTTGTCAAAGCGTACGGGAGCGGTTTCCTCTATCACTGTTTTACCCGTATTGAGGTTCTTGACTGTCATCAGCCCATTCGCTTTATTCCAGCTTAGCTGAACTTCAGGAGAGCTGACAGTGACATAACCTCCACCGTCAGCTACATTTATGGCTCCCACTTGGCGGCGGGGATTCTTCACCAGGATTTCAGCCGGTGGATTAGCCGTCGGATTGCGTACTATTCCGCCGTTGTCATCCCGGAAAATACGGAATATATTATTTCCGTAGAAGTCAACGGTCACTCTGTTGCCATTGGCAAGAATAAGCTCAACGGCTGTAGGGTTCAGCTTACGGGCGCTACGTATGCCGGACTGTCCGGTATCGGCCGCCTGAGTACTCTCCGCAGCAGTTGACGCGAGAGCATACGCATCAGGAGTCGATGCCGCCAATGCTACCGCGGCACCAAGCGAATAAAGCAATGCTTTTTTCATGTGATAATATAATGATTTAGGTATTTAGTTGTTTATCTTAAGGCTCATACCGTTAAGCTTGCGGTAGAGATCGAGCGCATATACATCAGTCATGCCCGACACATGGTCAATGACAGCCTGTATCTTACCGTACAGGTCGGGGGCGTCAACTTCATACTGCTGCGGCACTTTCGACAGCAGCAGCTGCGAATAGTTGTACTGCGGATTGCGTACGGCATGTACAAGTTTCTCCATCAGAAACGATATGATACTGGTACCGGCCAAGTCGATATCCACAACATCGGCCGCGCGGTAGATGCGTTCCCACGAAAGCGCGTTGCACCGGGCATAGCCTTCACGTTCACGCTGTGGGATATGGTCAAGAATAGAGCCTTCGTAGTTACCGGCAAGCATATCCTCCTCACCCTCGACGAAGGCCTGTGCGGCAGCTGCGACAAGCGCACCGATGACGGCCGAGCGCAGATACACGATCTTTTCGTTCGGATCATCAACATGCTCCATCACATCCTCTATCCGCTTTCTCCGATCCGTATCAAAGAAATCAAGGAACAGCTCTATGACCTGCTGCGTCGGTATCAGGCCAAGCTTATGGGCATCCTCTATGTCCATCACCTCGTAGCAGATATCGTCAGCCGCCTCCACAAGATAGACCAACGGATGGCGCACATAGCGCACCTCGCCGTTAGGTCCTGGACGCGATATAAGGCCTAACTCCGTAGCCACCTTTATATAATCGTCCTGCTCGGAGGTGAAGAAACCGAACTTCGGCTTATCGCCGGCCAATGACGAGGCATAGGGATACTTCACTATCGATGCAAGCATGGAGTAAGTCATGGCGAATCCGCCAGGACGGCGTCCGTTGAACCGATGCGTAAGCAGACGGAATGCGTTGGCGTTTCCATCAAAGCGGGTAAGATCGTGCCACTGTTCCTGCGTGAGCAGTTCTTTAAGCCCTGCACCCGGCCCTTCGCTGAAAAATGTGGCTATTGCCTTTTCCCCGGAATGGCCAAACGGAGGATTTCCGAGATCATGCGCCAGACATGCCGCCGACACAATCTCACCTATGGCATCGAACTTATCAACCCAGTCAGCACCTGCATATTTGACCTTCAGACGCTGCCCTACCTCTGTAGCCAACGAGCGCCCGACGCACGCCACTTCCAGACTATGGGTCAACCGGTTATGCACAAAGATACTGCCAGGGAGCGGGAATACCTGCGTCTTGTTCTGCAGGCGGCGGAACGGCGACGAGAAAACCAACCGATCATAGTCGCGCAAAAAATCGCTACGCACACCCTTCTTGGCATCGTGATATTCCTCCAGTCCGAAACGCTTGTCGCATATCAGCCTGTCCCAGTGCATCTTTTTCTGTTCCATGTCACAAATTTAATATTTTTATTCTATATATTCCCTTTTCTGAAAATAAAGACGCCGCGACTATGATTAGCCGCGGCGTCCGTATCATTGAGGTTTGATATTCCAGCTATTATTCAGGCAGATTGCCTACTTCAGGGTCAACGCCCCACTGCTGCTGGGCAAGGCGGCGATAGTTGTTGTAGCGCCACTGTGCGTTTGCCTTGGCGGCAGCGAAGAGCTCGGCAGCCTCGTTCGGGATACTGCTTCACTACTGAAGAGTAGCGCACCTCGCCCTTGAGGAAGTCCTCGAACTTATCCCAGTCGGGAGCCTTGCTGTCGAGAGTGAAGGGGTTCTTGCCTTCTTCCTCGAGAGCGGGGTTGTAGCGCCAGAGGTGCCAGTAGCCGCATTCAACAGCTTTCGCCTCTTCCTGCTGGCTCTTGCCCATGCCGGCACTTGATACCGTGGTTGATACAGGGAGCGTAAGCGATGATCATTGAAGGTCCGTCATAAGCCTCAGCCTCACGGATAGCCTTAAGAGTCTGAGCATTGTCAGCACCCATAGCCACCTGAGCCACATAAACGTAACCGTAGGTAGTAGCCATCAGGCCGAGATCCTTCTTGCGGATACGCTTGCCGGCAGCAGCAAACTTGGCGATAGCGCCGATAGGAGTAGCCTTTGAAGCCTGACCACCGGTGTTGGAGTAAACCTCGGTGTCGACAACGATCACATTAACGTTCTTGCCTGAAGCGAGCACGTGGTCGAGACCGCCGAAGCCTATGTCGTAAGCGGCACCGTCACCGGCGATGATCCACTGTGAACGTTTGGCGATGAAGCCCTTGACTGAGAGGAGTTCCTTGCAGGCGTCGCATCCGCAAGCCTCGCAGAGAGGAACGAGCTTTTCAGCCACTTCGCGTGTTGAGGCAGCATCCTCTGAGTTGTCAAGCCACTGCTGTGCAAGAGCCTTCATCTCAGCGGTGCAGTCGGGGCAGTTGATGATATCGTTCATCTTGTCGGCCACACGTGCGCGAAGCTTTTCACCGGCGATAGACATACCGAGACCGAATTCAGCGAAGTCCTCGAAGAGTGAGTTAGCCCATGCCGGACCGTGCCCTTGTCGTTGGTGGTGTAAGGAGTTGAGGGAACAGAACCTGAGTAGATTGAAGAGCAACCGGTAGCGTTGGCCACCATTTCGTGGTCGCCGAAGAGCTGGCTGATGAGCTTCACATAAGGAGTCTCACCGCAACCCGAGCAAGCGCCTGAGAATTCGAAGAGCGGAGTAGCGAACTGGCTGTTCTTGACATTGCTCTTGATGTCAACGAGATGCTGCTTTGAAGCTACATTCTTAACGCAGTAATCCCATTCAGCCTGAGCGTCGAGCTGAGTTTCGAGCGGCTTCATGGCGAGAGCCTTCACGCCCTTCTTGCCGGGACATACGTCAACACAGTTGCCGCAACCGAGACAGTCGAGAACGTCAACGCTGCTGCACGAAGCGCATGCCGGTAAATGTCTTGCCGATAGCGGGGAGAGTGGATCCTCGCGAAGGGAGCAGCCGCCATTTCCTGCGCGTCGAGAACGAACGGACGGATAGCAGCGTGAGGACAAACGTAAGCACACTTGTTACACTGGATACAGTTCTCTTCGAGCCATTCGGGAACGAATGCTGCCACACCACGCTTTTCGTAGCTGCGGTGCCCTGCTGCCATGTGCCGTCGGCGATGTCCGCGAAGTCGCTTACCTTGAGGAGGTCGCCATCCTGAGCGTTGATAGGACGAACGATGTTGTTGATGAATGCGGGATCGTTGTTTGCGGGAGCCGGTTCGATTTCGAGGTTGCTCCATGCGGGATCAACGTCGAGCTTACGGTATTCACCGCCACGGTCAACAGCGGCGTAGTTCTTGTCAACGACATCCTGACCCTTCTTGCCGTAGCTCTTGACGATGAATTTCTTCATCTGCTCAACAGCGAGGTCAACGGGGATAACTTCGGTGATGCGGAAGAATGCGCTCTGGAGGATGGTGTTGGTACGGTTGCCAAGACCGATTTCCTGAGCTATCTT